>Ga0172379_10000091_pt1 | contig 229691 bp, 236 predicted proteins | sample GrowelOW334metaG_FD_119756 | JGI IMG/M metagenome (GOLD analysis project Ga0172379, IMG submission 119756) | Groundwater microbial communities from an aquifer near a municipal landfill in Southern Ontario, Canada - Groundwater well OW334 metaG | ecosystem: Environmental > Aquatic > Deep...
CGCCTCATATTCTGGGTGGTGCGGTCTTTTTGAGAAAATACGAACCGAGTTTGCGGGCGGCGGCTCGCGCGCGGAGGAGACCCAGCCGCCGCCCGCTGCCGCGCCGTGTTAAAAAACTACCAAAGAACCCTAGAAAAATATCGACTCTCACTTTCTTTTAGGCCAGAAGCGCACTTCCCCCTATTGCTTTAAGTCCAATTTGGACTATTCCATACTGGACTTTATCATGAATTTGTGAAACAATCAATATGAATAGCGAAATCTACTCAAAAGAACATAAAAAGCTCATAGAACGCATAATACAGGCCCGAAAAGAGGCAGATTTAAGCCAGATGGAAGCAGCCAAGCGACTTGGCCGATCCCAGTCTTATATCTCAAAAATCGAGGTTGGACAGCGGAAGATTGACGTGATTGAGTTGAAAAAAATTGCCAAAGTATATAATGTTGCCATCAGTAGTTTAATTAATTAATTTTTTTAAAATATATCTATGATTTTTCTGTACATTTTATTAGCCATAATAGCATATATACTTTGGCGCATTTATCGCCAAAAGGAAGTGGAAAAAGAACGAATTACAAGTGAAAAGTTTAACGCTGAATGGGAACAAATTAGGAAAGAAGAATTTAAAAACTACCCTCATTTGATTGGAAAAGTTGATTACGCCTGGCTTGAGCTTTTTGGGAAAGTTTTTGTCGAAAAAGATATGTCACACATAAACGCTGCTTTTTTAATATATGCAAAAGAAGCAAACAATACAAAGTTAGATATTATTGAGGTGGATCATCTATTTGACTCATTATGGGATCTTTCAGAGGAGCTCCTTGAGCATTTGGAAAAATATCACGAAAGCACTAAATACGAATATGAAATAGCAATTCTTGCATTTTGGCAGATTGCCGCGCAAGGAGCTGACTCTTTTGTTGGAAAAGATATTGAAACAATAACAAAGATGTTCCAATCTGCCCCATTTACCGACATAGAAAAAATTCCTTCATGGTTTCCTAAAAAAGATAATCATCCAGTTAAAGAACTTTCTTTTAGAGGTGAAAACGCTAATTTCCCAAGAAAATCTGAAGGCTCGAAACTAATTCACGAAAGAATAACAGTCTAAGAATTTGAAGCTGACAAATGATTGCCGAAGATGAGCATATATAATAAAACAAGAAAAATACCATTCGTATATTACTTATGCTATTTATTATGGATTTTGTTTATATGGGTTCTATTGTTGTCCCTCGAAATTAATATTACTTTAGAGTTCCTGAAAGAATATCTAAAAGTTGTTTTAAATACATTTATTGCAACAATTGTACTCATATTTGCGATTCAAATACCGCGTTTAGAAAAATTCAAAGACGATAAAGAAAAACAAACTGAAATAAAGAAAGATTGGGGTAAATTTCTGCAAAGATTTGTATTATTAATAATTTTTATCTTAGTAACTTTTCTTTCTCTAGAATTTTTTATTTTTGGTTTCTTAAAAGATTTTGTTTTGGCAGTAACGATTGTTGGACTGTTTTATCTTTTTAAATCTATCTTTTCATATCTAAGGAATATTTAATTAGAACTTGCCGCTAAAGAAAAACTCGAAATCGTCAAAACGGCGCGGCAGCGGGCGGCGGCTGGGTCTCCTCCGCGCGCGAGCCGCCGCCCGCAAACTCGGTTCGTATTTTCTCAAAAAGACCGCACCACGCGTCATCGCTTGCTTCACCCTTCGCGTGCTTGAGGTCTCAAGCCCGCTGCGGGTTCCTCAAGCGTGCCACTTTCCCCAATTTATAAAAAATAAATCGGGGACCCCATAAAATCACTTATAACTCTCTGCAAGGTTATCGCTTTTCCTCCCGAATGCTTGCTCCTTCCCATCAACTGAGTTCGGAGTCGTGCGCACCTCATTCGTGAAGCTATGTTCCAGGCGCAGCCCGCTCTCCCTAAATTTTAAATTTGAAAATTTAGAGGCACCCATTCAATTGATTATTTCGCAGACAGCAGCTTATCATATTTAAAAATGTTACACGTGCCTGCCCGCCATCTGTAAATACTCCTATGTTTTATATACAATTCATGAATTGTTCCACGTGGAACAATTTCAGTAATATAGACTAGGCATGGCAGGCGGGGAACGTTTTATAGATAAACTGTATTAACAACCAATTTAGCCTATGGTTTAATGGTAGACTTTCCCGTCGAACCGCCTGTCTGCCGGTAGGCAGGGCAATGCAGGCGGGACGCGTCATTCGCACCCGCCTACCGGAGTACGGGCCGTTAGCTTCCGTCTTTACGAAGACGCTTCGTCGGACAAGCAGTTGGCAGAATTTTAACATAAATGACTTAATTTCCGGGGATATCGTATAGCGGTAATACACGGCATTCGCATTGCCGAGACCCGGGTTCGATTCCCGGTATCTCCACCAAGCCCGTACGGCATATAGGTTACCGAGGAGGTGGTCCCCCGCCTGCCTCACAAGTGAGTCAAGTGGGCAGGGATTCCGCCTAGGCCCACCACGCGTCAATCCTTGCGTCGGGTTACGTGTGCTCAAAGTCTTGAGCCCACTCCACCCTTTACAAGATTGCCGCTTTTCCTCGCAAACGCGTGCTCGTCCTGCATAGCAGGACTGCGCTCCACGCTTGCTTGGTAGATCCTGCAAGCATCCCGCTTACCCAATTTCATTGGTATTGATGATGAAATGGGGACTCCTAATAAGTAAAATGTTCCACGTGCTTGCCCGCCACCTACAATTTATTCAATATTTACTTTATAATTATTAAAATGTTCCACGTGGAACAATTTCAAACTTATCCCAAGGCATGGCAGGCGGGGAACATATTGGAAATAAACGCTATAATTAGCAAAAATATGGGCCTCTAGTCCCGACTCCGCTATGCGGAGTCGAGGATCCACGTCCCGCCAAGCGGGACGGGACTCATTTAGAACAAATCTATATTTTTTCAGGCTTTTGATTGATATATAATGTAGTATATTTTCTGGGCCTCTAGCTCATTTGGTAGAGCGCTTCCATGGCATGGAAGAGGTGAGGAGTTCGAGCCTCCTGAGGTCCACCACGAATCATCACGAACTTCACCCTACATTTGCTCGCTTAGGCGAGCCTATTTCGGGTTACGTTCGTGTGCTTCTTACCCCAAATATTAGTTCCTAATATTTGGGGACCCCATGAAGTGGGGTTTCACAAACGTGCCGCTTACCCCAATTTTTTGATAAAAAATTGGGAACCCCATAATACATCGGGTTCCGATTGTGTACCACTTAACAGGGTTTATAAAAGTAAATAATCACGAAATCTCGCTTCCCCACACGCCAGTTTCGCCGCATGGGGTTCCCTGAATGAAAAAAATGCGTTAAGTAGACTGCAATGCTCTAATCGGCAGTGGAAATTTGGCTACCGAGGTCTTTTGTTAATGCCCACCAGAGCGAGGTTTTTGTTACGCGGGGCAATGAACCGGCCTCTGTGTTTGGGATGGAAAGGATATCGTTATAAAGGTTCGCCTCGATGAATTTTCCTTGCGTGAATATAGAAACCAAGGTCGGATAGTCGGGATTTGGATGATAAAGTAAGCTAACTTCCCCATTTTTCTTAGTAACATCCCTAAGCATAAGAATTGGCCGGTAATCGCCTTCAGAAACTTGGAATGGGTCATCTTTTGGAGCGAGAGCTGTATAAGCGTAAAAGCGGAAAGTACTGGCAAATGTAGGGCTGAGATGGTAATAAAAGCCAACTAGAATGATCGCAAATCCAAAAAGCATAAAAAGGCCACCTATTGAAACTACGATACGTCTCCAAAGACTGGTATGTTTTTTAACAATCACCCGGATGGTAGCCACTACTACAATAAGCCAAATTGGCAGGAGGACAAGCATTGGTATGTAATTTGTTCCAAGGTGTGATTCCATAAAGTTTTCATTAAAGGCTAAATGACTATTTCGATTTTAAACTCGATTGCCAAAGTAAATTAAAAAAGCCTTCTATTACTTGCTTAAAATCCAGACTCTCAATCATCAATCCGTAATTTTCTTTTTTTGAAGAAATTATAATAACTTTATTATCATAAATAATTAAGCCGATTGAAAAGTCAAAATCTTTAGGTGCATACTTTAATTCACGATAATATTGTTTACCATGTCCAGATGCCTTATATTCACGTTCTTTTGATTTGATTCGAATGGTTTTTATATATATTTTTCGTTTAATTCTCTCTTGGATAAAATTTTCGATTTCTTCCTTACCAATAGTTTCAAACATATCCGTTACCGGCCATAAATAGTAAATCATTTTTGATTGGCAATTTAAGCCGTCATACATAAGATCAATTAAACCTTGTCTACCCTCGTAAAATTTTACTTTTGGTTTTTGACTACCTCGATTAAATAATGCTTCTAACACGGGTAAGGAATTTTTTATCAATTTTGACTTTCGTTCCAGGTCCTCCAAGATAAGTAAAGGTTTCTCAGCGCTATAAAATAATTTATCTTCTTTTGGGGTTGTCGCCACTAAGCCTTTAGATTTTAATTCATCTAAAATACGATAAACAGTCGGACGTTTTAATTCTGATTTTTTTGATAATTCTAAAACCGTACATGTTCCTAATTCAAGGATAGCTAAATAGACCTTTGCTTCTTTTTCGTTTAAACCATACTGCTTTAGTATTTGCTCCAAGGTCATATGTTCTTATATTATCAAACTGAGGATATTTTGTCCATAATTTGGACATCAAACAAGCTAATGATTAAAATACCCATTATTTTATAGAGTTATTAGTAAAATAGTGTCCATAGTATTGACAATCAGATATTGTTTTGTTAAATTGTATCGTTGCTCTTTTCGTTCTTTAAAAACTAAAAAGGAGTGCTTTATGCCATGGAAATGCATCAAAGAAAATCGAATTTATAGAATACACTGCGGCTTAACTAATGTTTACGTAAATTGGAACCGTGAGAATGGTGAATTTCATATTTTTGCTGGGGGTTATCAAGCATCACATTATTTGCCGCCACCAGGTAATACGGAAAAAATATTATCCGTTGATGAACCAGAGTTCTTCTATAAACTATGGTCAAGGTTTAGGCTGGAAAAAGGATTACCCGATCACTTTTATGAGCTGCTTGATCATCTGTTTATCGCTTTGCATATCGAAGTAATTTATCTTAAAAGACCGGGTAAGTATTTCAAACTGGTTAATGATGATTAAATAACTTAAATCATATCAGCTGTTTTGGGCTTCTTTAATGCTAATGAAGGATTTTAAGCTCGAGGAGATGAAATGCTGACAATAGTTTTTTGCGTGTTAGGTTGCGCTATTTGGCTGATAAACCGTTATGGAGGCAAGCCGTTAAGCTTTGAAAAAGTCGTGCTTGGCTTCATTATGCTTTTTCTCAGCACGTGCCTGGGATTAATCTTGGCATTTTTGGTCGGTAGTTGCTTTAAGCAACAGATGGTTCAGGTGCAAGAAATTCCCTTGATTGCATTACGGGGCAGTGCACTGCCAAGCGGAAATTTTTTTCTTGGCACTGGCCAATTAGATGCCGAAATGTACTACTGGTTCTATCGTCGATTGCCGGAGGATGATAATTGCTTTCAGGTGGAAAAGCTAAAGGCTGATAACGAAGTAATTTATCTTTATGAAGAAGACAGGCCCGATGGTGTACTTCGCAAGTTCCAAAGTGATTTTGTGAACCATAGCCATCTATTTGGATTTCCAGCTATCAAGCTGCGTTTTGAATTTCATGTCCCACGTGGCAGTATCGCCAGGAACTTTGCGTTATAAAATTCTTATAACGGGTGGAGAATATCCACCCGTTTGGTAATTTTGTCGGGAGCAGAAATTATGGCGACGAAAATTCTTTTGATTAGGAATTACAAAAAAACTGGCCAGAAGCCTTCAAGGCTTCGGGATACAAGCTAAAATAGTCCAAAATTAACCGGATGCATCAAGTGATCCGGTTTTATTTTAAAACTTTACTTATCCGCCATAGCATGTCAAAAAGCGCCTTCTGATTGTAAGCAAATTCTTCGGATTCAATAATCATCCCAAAATTTTCTTTTTTTGAGGAAATAATAGAAACAATATTGTCGTACAAATACATAGTCATTGAAAATTTGAAATCTTTAGGCGTTAAGCGGACTTCACGCTTATCTTTAATACTGCTTGCCCACTTATATTTTTTAACTGTTTTTATTACCTCCTTGCTTTCCGGCCTTAAAGATAATAAGTTGTAACCTTTTTTGATCCGATCTTGAGTAAGTTTTTCAAAAAATTCCTCTCCGACTAAATCTAAAATATCCTTTAAAGGTAATATGCTTCTTAAAGTTTTTTCTTGGGCTTCCAAAGTTTTTTCCAAAACAGTTTTGACTCCAGTTGCACCTTCGTAATATTCCATGCGAGGCTTGACGCCGGGGACATAGAACATTGATTTCAGCTGGGGCAATAAGGCGTCAAGCTCCGCTTCTTTTTGCCGAATAGAATTTTTCAACGTACTCGGGTCTTCGGCGACAAACAACCTTTTTTTGCCCTTGATGGTCTGGGTAACCAATTGCTTATTAATCAAATTCTGAAGAAGGTCATAGACTGAAGTTCTTTTGATTTGGGTAATATCCGCAATTTTTTGGACAGAGGATTGGCCGAGCTCCAAGCAGGCGAGATACACCTCAGCTTGTTTTTGGTTTAGCCCGAAATTTTCTAGTTTTTTTGATATTTCCATAAATGTCGACTAATTCCGACAACAATTTAAGTATAACGCATATATAGAATATGTCAATAGTTATGCACATAATAATCAAACAATTTGAGATAAATAACGAAATTAGATGTTGATAAATTGGTAAAATAACCATTAAATACTGTCTTTTTGTCGGAAGCTCTTGACAAATTTTTCAAACGGATATATACTGGTTTGTTAACAATAAACACAAAAAAAGCGAGGTTTGAAATGAAGTGCTTTGAAATCAGCAATGACAAAGGCCAAGAGGGGTTTCGAATTGAAAAGTGCGCGTATTCCAACGGTAACAAGTATGACGCCATAGCTGTCGGCGAATTAAAAATACCGGCTTTTGGTTGGCGAAACGACGAAAACCGACTGTTGGATGCGGAGCTTTGCTTCCAGCCAGCTGGCGTGAGAAGCAATGTCCCGGGTTTAGGCCGAGTTGAATTTCGGAAGCCGGAATTGACTGGTGTTGAGTCCGCCATCGTCAAATGGGAGCTGTCCGGCAGGGATTTGTACGAAATCACCACGGACGGGACAGTTGTCGCCATTGAATACGAAGACAGGGTTGTCGACGGCGACGGCAGCGTGCATCTCAAGAATCCTACCCTTTTGGTGATTCTGAATCCCGGCCAAGGAATTTTTGCCCACACCAGCAAGATAGCCAAATGTATCAGTGTTTTTTACGAATCAGCGTTCAAGCTCCCTATAGCTCAGTGGGACACTGATCAGTGGGGCATCAGGAATCCTCACACGGGAGTAGAAATGATTGAAGGGAGATCCTAAATCATGCAAAAGGATTTTCCACTTCCGTCTCCTTGTTTTAAAAATGCTCACATTGGGAGCCGGCGACTGCCAAGCCGGCTCCCTTTTCTATTCCATTTAATAATTTAGTTGTTGGCTGAAATAGAAAAATGAACTTTAACAATTGAATTAAGGAGGTAAAAAATGAATGATCAATCCGAATCCGCGGTTATTCTGATTGGTTTTGTCTGCAATACCAGTACGAACTGGGTTCGTGAGTCTTTGGCGGGACTAAATTTGATTTTTCTTTTTGTTAGTTCTTCGGTAACAAGTTATGAAGAAAATGTTTTACGATTGATACTTAAGAACCAAGTCAAAACTGTTCTGATAAGGATTAGTGGCGATGAAAACGGTTCTGAGATATTGGGTCTATTCAAACTGATTAGCGCAATCAAACTTTATTGTTCTGAAATCAAGGTGCTGACCATAAAACATGGTTTTGTTGAATTTAACAAACCAAAAAGTCGTCAGGCAGATGTAGACGGCAATATTGAATTATTCACGGAAGGTAATATCTTGCGCGGTTTTGTTGAGAGGCAAATTAGCCAAGATTCCGCTAAAGCAGTCTTGTCTGATGAGCAAATCACTAAAATACAAAATCGTCTTGCTGTACTTGAAAAAGCAAAAACAAAGTGGCAAACGATTGATAAGTATTTCGCAGTGGTCGGTAGTGTGTTAGATATGATTTGGTATGGTTTTTGGATTTTGCTCGTATTTGGCCTTATTTTTATTATATTCACTAGTTGAAGACAAATCATAAATCCGTTTTAACTAACAAGTTAAGGCGGGTTTTTTATTGACAAAAAATAATAATTTTGATAACAATAAAGCATGTTCAAACATTCTAAAAATTTATTGAATCGTCGCAACGGTCTTTTATTGAGGCCGTTTAATGGTGTTTGAATATTTTTTAAGTAATTTATTAAAACTCTCCAAGCGGCCTAAATAGCCGTTTTTTGTTCTTTTCAAACTTCAACAAAGGAGAGTTTATGAACTCGCTAGTCATTAGAAACGCTTCACTTCAAAATTTGGAGCAATTACGCCAAATAGAAGAGAAGGCCTGGTCAACCCCAGGAGAAAACGTCTGTGCAAATCCTGAAAAGATTAAGCAAAGAATCCTTACTTACCCAATCGGGACAAGTGTTGCTTTTTGTGAAAAACAGCCAATCGGCAGCCAATACGCGTTTAAAATGCAGTGGGATGGGAATATTGAAAGTCTAAAAAGCTGGGATTTTCACACCAAAGAAGGCTGGATCAATCAGGCTCATGACCCAAGCGGGGGCACAGGCTTTTTAGTGGGCGTGGGTGTTGTCCCAGAATTTAGAGGCATACGCTTTGAACAAGGGATTATTGATAATCAGAAAAAGTACAAGGCTTCGCAAATGCTTATTGCTTTTACATTAAAAAACCTTTTTGCTGATCAGGTGAGGCGGGTTATTGGTTGCGCCAGGGTTCCTTTCTACCATCAAAAATCCCAGCTTTCAATCGGCGATTATTGCGCATTAAGATTACCTGATGGCAGGCTTTTTGATCCCGTCTTGAGATTTCATGAATTTATGGGCGCGCAAATCGTCAAACCCATTAAGTATGCTATGGAAGACCAGGAAAGTCTGAATGCTGGTTGCTGGGTGGTTTATAAATATCCTTTTAAGGGTTAAAATAGGAGGGCAGGCATACTGCCCTCCTCAAAATTTTATGAAAAACGAATTTAGTTTAAAGAAATTAATAAATAATTATTATTTAATTACGGATAACCAACCAGAAGCCTCAAATATTTTTGTTTACCTTAATAAAGGGCAGGCTCTGGTAATTGATAGTGGTGTCAGTAAAAAAAATTTAAAACAATTTATCAGCAGTAAATTCAAAATTAAAAAAATTAAAATTACATTGACGCATGTACACTTTGATCATATTGGCGGCTTAAAATATTTCAAACCCTCAGAGGTGTTTTTGCCAAAACAAATAAAGAATAACCTAAAAAATAAAAAGAATTGGGCTTTGGAATATATTACCGATAAAGAAACGCAAAAATTATTTAAAAATCTAAGTTTAAATAGTATACTTTACCAAAATTCAGAAGGTAATTTAAAAATATTCAAAATAATAAATGCATTGGGCCATACAAATGAATCGGTAATGTTTTTTGATAAGCAGAATAAGGTTTTAATTACGGGAGACAGTTTATATTCAGGCAAACCTTATTGCTTTTTTTATAATTCCTCCAAAACTAACTTTATAAAAACTTTGAACAAGATCAAGAACCTGAAATTTAATTATATTTTGCCCGGCCATGGCAAAATCCTAAATAGAAAAGCCGCCCTAAGCACGATTGATAATTGGATAAAGGCATTAAAAGCAAAAAAGCTATAGAATTGGCTTTTGTGATCCAAAATGCCAATCTGGCGTTCCTTATCGCCTTAAAAGCATAATTTTAAGAAAGATTTTAACTGTCCTGGCCGACTGATTATAACGCTATTCCTAAGGAAAATTCGACCTTTTTAATCATCCATTGAAATTTGTTTTTACTTCAACTATCATAGATTCACTAAAGCTTTAATTTTTTTCATCTATGCCAGAAATCCAATTCACTGACCAGAATTTCAAGAAAGAAGTCTTGGATGAAAAAACCAAGCCGGTTTTGGTGGATTTTTGGGCAACTTGGTGCGGGCCGTGCAAGGTCCAAGGGCCGATCATTGAAGAGGTCGCCAAGATAATCGGCGATAAAGCCAAAGTGGGCAAATTGGAAGTAGATGAAAACCCGCAGACCGCCCAGGAAAACGGAATAATGAGCATCCCAACCTTAATAATTTTTAAGGCCGGCAAGCCAGTTTGGCGGATATCCGCGGTTCAGTCAAAGGAGGCTATAACGAAAGAACTAGAAGCTCATTTGAAATAATATGCTAAACAAAAAAATTGAACAATTTGATGTAATAATTGTCGGTGGCGGCGCTTCAGGCTTGGTAGCCGGGCTTTTTACCAGCCGCCGGCTTTTAAAAACCTTAATTATTTCCCAAGACGTTGGCGGCCAAGCCGCCACGACGCCTGAAATCGAGAATTACCCTGGCTATGATAAGGTTGATGGTTTGGATTTGATGAAAAATTTTAAAAGCCAGGCAGAAAAGTTTGGCGCGGATTTCAGATTGGAAACCGTGAACAGCATTGATGCCTTGCCAGAAAACCGTTACCGCGTAAACACCAATACTTTTTTCGCTGAAGCTGACATGGTGATTCTGGCTTTTGGATTATCACACAGGCACTTGAATATCCCGGGCGAAGAAACGCACGTGGGTAAGGGTGTTTTTTATTGCGCCATTTGCGATCCCAAATATTATGAAAAGAAAAAAGTCGTGGTGGTGGGCGGCGGTTCGTCCGCAGTCCAAGCTGCACTTTCCATCAGCGAATTGGCCAAACAAGTAATTATCGTGAATGTCACGGCGGCTTTGTCAGCAGAAACAGTTTTAGTGGAACGTTTGAAAGAAAAGAATAATGTTCAGGTCATCAATAACGTTTCAGCCAAAGAAATTCAAGGCAAAGATTGGTTGGATCAAATTATTGTCACCCATTCTGATACTAAAAAAGATGAAACCATTGCCTGTGATTGTGTTTTTGTGGAAATTGGTTACATGGCTAAAGCTGAATGGGTCAAACATTTAGTAGTAACTGATCAGCGGAACCAAATAATCATTTCCCCAAATTGCGAGACTAATCGGCCAGGCATTTTTGCGGCCGGCGACATTACCACCATCGCCTTCAAACAAGTAATAATTTCGGCGGGCGAAGGTGCCAAAGCCGCTTTACAGGCTTTTCAATATCACTTAGCCAAAGAAGGCAAGCGCGCAGGCAATATTGATTGGGGAAAGAAAAAATAATTTGTTAATGTAGTAATAGATCATGGCGAACCCATTTCTTGGCGCGATGACGCAGTTAGAACGCGCTTCAAAAATCATCGATTTAGAACCGCATGTCTTGGATATCCTCAAAAGGCCAGTGCGGATTTTGGAAACCGGCATACCCGTGAAAATGGATGACGGTTCGACCAAAATTTTCCAGGCTTACCGCGTGCAATATAATGACGCCCGTGGGCCTTTTAAGGGCGGTATCCGTTTTCACCCCAATACTGATTTGGACGAAGTTAAAGCTTTGGCGTTTTGGATGACTATTAAATGCGCAGTAGTTAATATTCCTTTTGGCGGGGGTAAGGGCGGGATTACAGTTGAACCAAAGACTTTAAGCCAACGGGAACTTCAGAATCTTTCCCGAGGTTGGGTTAGAGCTTTTGCTAAATATTTAGGACCCAGAAAAGATGTGCCTGCCCCAGATGTTTACACCAACCCGATGATAATGGGTTGGATGGCTGATGAGTTTGGCCAAGTTTCCGGCGAATGGCAACCCGGCGCTTTTACGGGTAAGCCTTTGTCATTAGGAGGTTCCGAAGGTCGAACTGAAGCCACGGGTCAGGGTGGCTTTTTGGCAGTTGAAGCTTTGGTTAAAAAACTTGGTCTGGAAAAAAATAAAACTACTGTGGCTGTCCAAGGTTTTGGGAATGTCGGTTTTTATATTGCGAAAAAACTACATGATGCAGGTTATAATATTGTAGCTTTATCTGATTCCAAAGGCGGCATCCAAGACAAGCGCAATCACGGCATGGACCCGGAAAATATCATGAAATCCAAAAAAGAAAGGGGCATGATTGATGGCTGTTATTGCGCAGGTACGGTTTGCGATTGCGAAAATTACCAAAAAATTTCCAATGAAGAATTGCTGGAAATGGAAGTTGACATTTTAATCCCGGCGGCCTTGGAAAATGTCATAACCAAAGAAAATGCTGGCAAGATAAAAGCTAAAGCAATTGTGGAAATGGCTAATGGCCCGACCACGCCTGAAGCTGATGAAATTTTAAATCAAAAAAATATTCCCGTAGTACCAGATGTCTTGGCTAATGCTGGCGGAGTGACAGTTTCCTATTTTGAATGGGTCCAGAACAATCTGGGCGAAGCCTGGACCGAAGAAACAGTCTTGAATAAGTTAAAGCCGATTATGGAAAAAAGTTTTGACGAAGTTTGGGATATGTCTGTTGAGAAAAAAATTAGTTTGCGGACCGCGGCTTTTGTCATAGCTTTGCGAAGGGTTGCCGAAGCGATTAAAGCTAGGGGGTTGTAAATTCTCTGTCATTCTGAATCCCGCCATAAGGCGGGATGAAGAATCTTAATAAATATTAATCCCTATAAAGATCCTTCCTCCCTGCCCATAGGCAGGTCGTCAGGATGACAGAAATAACGTCTTCAAAAAATTGACGCTTCTTTTGGATTAGTTTAGGCTAAGTTAAAATCGACCATTTAAAAAGGGGGAGAAGAAATGTGGCGGCAAGTCTGGCGGCATGTTAATGTGCCAAACGCTTTTTCTTTTTTAAGAATGCTATTAGTAATCCCGATTTGGATTTTAAACAGTCAGCAGACTTTTTTGGCCATTTTGTTCGCCTTTGTAGTTTATTTATTCGCTTTAGCCACTGACGCCCTTGACGGTTACACTGCCAGAAAAAGGAATTGCGTAACCGATGTGGGTAAACTACTGGATCCTTTGGCGGATAAGGTGTTGCACGTGGGGATCCTGCTCCAATTTCAAAGGTTTTACCCCCAGATCAATATCCAATTTGCCCTAATCGTCATTTTGGCGGTAGTTCTGGCGGCTTTACCTGGTATGGTGGTTTTTTTCAAAGTAAAGAAGAAACTAGGCTCGAATATCTTTGGCCAAATCAAAATGTGTGTCGAAGGGGCTGCCGTTAGTTGCCTTTTTTTACGCCAGATGGATTGGGCTTGGTGGTTATTGTGGGGAGCCGTGTTAATGGCTGGTATCAGCATTCTGGGGCACTTGCTCATCAAGGACAAAAGTCCTGAAGCCAAAATCGCTAATTAAAAACGACCGTTGGAAATTCCTGGCGGCCGTTTTTTTGTTGCAAAAGATTACTTTAGGCCTTAGAGTGAAAAGTGATAGAATGCGGATATATAATAGAAACTTATGAAAAAGGGCGTAGAATTTAATATTCATGAAAACTCACAAGAGGAAATTTTTTCCATTGAAGATAAGGCTCCAGAAAGAGAACTTAAAGGTTTTCGGAAATATTTTTTTGAAAGAGTAAGAACACCAGGCTTGGATCAAAATGTTACGTATACTGAGCAGGATTATGATATTGAGGAAACCAGAAGTGCGGATCAAATTACAATGGAGCGTGGTATCGCTGAAAAAATAAGAGCGTCTGTTGATAATTTTTGTACAGAAAATGAGAGTGATTCGAAAGAATCACATGAGCAGACCAAAGAGAGGTGCCAAACAATCTTGGATGATCTCGTGGTTAATTATTGGAAAAGCCTTATGTCAACAGCTGGTAGGTCAGAATTTGAAGGATTGTTTAATAAAATGTTTGAAGCTGCCCCTAGTGAGGTAGAAAATTATTTTAAGACTTTGGCTAGTGACGATAATGAAAGTAGTATTATTAAAACCAATCATTGGGTTGAAATCTTAAAAAATGTTTATTGGTCTGAGAAAGAAAAAGAGTGGCAGGATAATCACGGAGAGTCCGAACAGACCAATGATAAAGTTTATGAAAAAATTAAATTGTTGTTAAAAAATCTTGACGAAAAAAGCCAAGACAAATATTTTTTACATAATCGTTTGGCTAATATCTTAAAAGATATCGATACAGGCTTAAGTCCCATAGGAGATCGTCTACCTTTTGAAATCAATTTTGAGCATTACGCCATCTGGCTGGATAATGGCGGATTAGCAATTACCCCCATGATGGACGACGGTTCCATAGAAGATGATGTAAAGATGTACGAAGAATTTGAAGCATACTATTTACGTAAGTTATCAGAAATTTCTGACCCTGATGAAAAAAATGAATTTATTAGTCAGATGAACAATGATCTAAAAAAAGCAGAAGAATCAATTAGAAGAAATTTTTATTTTGAAAAGATTGATCCTAAAACATTTGCTAATTCAATCGTGAGTAAAGGAAATTCAGAAGACAGCGTTACTAAGTTAGTTAATTTTCGTTTTTTATATAATCGAGAAATTATCGGAGAGATTAGCAGGGATTTTCATATCGTTTTCGTTTATGAACCACCCGAGACGGTTTATCGTTTTTTAAATTTTGCTCAAAGCAAAACCCGCGAGGAATTACGTAGAGTCATGGATTTTTCTAGAATGTATAGTACCGACGGATTAAATTCTTTCTTATCAACCGAGCTTGATCCCGCTATGGGAGAAAGAATTTTGTCGATCGGAGAAAATCTACAGGATTCGCCGGAACTAGCAAATAAATTGTTTCGCGAGTATTCGATGGTTGCTCATCGTGCCACACAAACGGCTGGAGAAATCATCAAGTCATTTAGCTTGATATTTCCAGATAAACTAATAGAACAAAGCCAGGTAGTTGAGGCAATACTTATTAAGGCTAAAGATTTGCTTTTTCAGGTCAGCGAGGAAATCGGGACAAGTGATGACGAAGATAAGGAAGCGATTGTTAATCATGCAATTACTCAGTTAGAGAAACAGTTAGCAACTCAGAAAAAAGAAATTGGGGAGTTTGCGGAAATCGCTGGGCAGTTAAATGGGAAGTACCAGGAATTATTGAGTTCAGAGTTAGGCACAAAATTAGTAAATGATCTGGCAGAATTTCAAAAACACCTTCTGGATATGGAAGATACAGAGTTAAAACAACGTTTGCTGCAGGAACAAGAAATTTCAGGGAAGTTTTCAAGCGCCAGAATTGGTGAGATAATCGATCATTACCAAAGCGAGGTTGATTTTGAGCAAAGCAAGGAATTTCAAATCTTTAGAGGGCAACTGTCTGTCGACCAACTTAGTGAATACATTGCTAAACAGAGGCAAAAGATTGAAACAACGTATAAACCCTTAATTCAAAAACTGGAAAAACTTTTGTCATTTCAGGTTAATTTTGAAAAAAAGTTGGAACAAATTGTCATCGGCCACGAATCCGGAGTGCTGCCAAAAAATCTGTTAGAACGCTTGCCTGAAGAGGTCCAAGAAGTAAGACCGGAACGTCTGCCTGACAAAGAGCCGTTGTTTTTTCCTGTTGGCATTACCAAGGATCTGCCGGCAATGCAAGAGGTTTGGGCGGGTAAAAAAGAAACCGCCAAACCTATTGATATGTATGGCTATCTTTTTTGGCTCAACAATCAAGACCGGCCGGTTGAATTAGTCGTTTGCGACGAGATTCAAACCTCTAATTATCAAGCGCTGTACCCAGAATTATTAGCAGGCGGATCAGATGATCAGGCTCGCGAACAAGCGCGCCGTATTGGCAGGCAAGAAGTTGAACAATATCAAAGAATTATTGAAACATTTGGTTTGTCAAACATAACCATTATTGATTATCACACCTTTAAGGAACGTAATGGTAATGCCATTGAAAAATATAAAGAGCTTTGTGAGCGGTTGGCGAAGAATGAAACTTGGAGAAACGCTTTTCTCTCAATGGTTCAGGAGTCGGTGTCTGGCGAAGAGCGGGAAAAATTTCTTGCTTATGCCATTGAAGAGGTCAGCTGGATTTTGTCCAATGATGGCACCAAAGTTAGTCATGAAAATGAAACCCGCTATGATGCCATTGCCGCAATCATCAGGAATATTGAAAATTACGGCCAGAAAAGACAGATAGATATTCTTGATCCAGAAAACGAAGCGCAATTTAATCAAGCTGCCTTAGCTGCCATAGCGGGGCTGCGTAATTTGATTAACGGGCGAAAGGATCGTGTCACGAAGGATTCTTCAGAGTACCGTTATTATCAAAGAATTGGTGAACATTTAGGAAAGATAAAACTTGGTCAGGTCGGCCAGCCTGATGATTTTGACGGGAAAACCATCGCGTTCAATTTCGCCATACCGTCGACCGGAGCGCAGAGTTTTGGCTGGCGCAGCCGCGGAGAGAAAGGATCCGAAAGCGTTCTAAAATTCAAGGAGCCGTATAGTACATATTTTTACCAGGGTGGGGCTGAACTTTTTCTTAACAGCGACCAGGTCGTAGCCGTTCCTGAAGGGCAGATAGCCGGAAAAATTTTAGCGCTTGATATCAATCAGCAGCAGGAATACGCGGAAAAAGTCGTGAAGCCAATCCTGGTCCACTATTTTAAAACTCTGGAAAATGCGCCAGCAGGATTTTTCAAGCTTATTGGCAAATCTCGAACAGAGCTTATAGCCGAATGCCAGTCCTCAGAAACCCTTATGGATTTATTACAATTTGTTCAAAAAAATATTATTTCTCCCGTACAGCACAAGGAAACAAAACCAGTTGAATCTATTAGTTCGAAGCAGAAAGCGGCGTAATTTTTTTCATCTGTATTTTTAACCAGTCCGGCTGTTTGTCCTGGCAGTATTTGTTGCCTAACGCCCAACAAAAATTAAAGATTGAGGCCAGCATCGAATAAATTTCGTTATTTTCCACGATAACACCAACGTGGTTTTTTTCGGAAAAGGTTACAAAGGACGCTTTGTTTTCGTAGATGTTTATTTCCGTGGCAAATGGGTAAAGCGTGTGATCGATAAAAATTATTTCCGTTAGTTCATTGGCTTGGTAGCCTTTCATGTAATCAAGTGCCTGGGCATTGTCAGGAATGATGACTTTTTCAAAAATCTGGAGTTTTTTTCTTTTAGGGGCGTAGTAATTCGTATTCCAGTCTTTAAGGTACTTTGCGTACCCAGCTACGTCAGAAAAAGTTAATAATTTTTTCTCCTTATTATCAATCAGCGTATCCTCAAGGACTTCTTTAATTCCATCCAAACCTTCAAAAAATCTAACACCCGGCTTGTTCATAGCCAATCGGTAAGCAGAAGCAATGCTATTAAAACTGGTTTTTAAAATGCGATCCTGCTGTTGGATTAATTTTTCCTGTTCTTCCAGGAGTATTTTAAACCGATCTGGAGGCTCCACCATAAAGACTTTTTTGCCGCGTTCTTCGGTTTCCGTCACTAAGCCTTTGTGGGTTAAATCTTTCAGAATGTCATAGGTATTACCGCGCTTATAAGGCGTTTTAGGCAAGAGCTTGCCCATATTGACCTTGCCTAAAGAGAGCAGGGCTTCGTAAACCACGGCTTCTTTCTCTGAAAGGCCGATTTGGGTAAGAGTTTTAGCTAAAGAGGAGGCTATTTTTGGCATGTTTTTTAGAGTAAATTAAGCTTATTTGATGGGTTGAACCTGTGGATAACTTTATTTCAAACTAAAGATTAATTGACAAGAAAGCGTTATTACGTAATCAAGTTTAGCAAAAATAAAATATATTGTCAAATATATATGACATAATTATACATATAAATATTAATTATTTATGCTATTAATATTAATAAATGACAAAATGATGTATTTTTTGGCACTATGACTTGACAGTTTTTCAATATGGGTATATACTCCCTTGTTACGCTAGAAATGGTTACCAAAGGAACTCCTGAACTTTGAAAAATGAATAGCGATAAATTCCACTCACCTTTAAAAAGCACTCGGGGTGAGCATGGAGAGAGCGCCTTCCCCCGCGTTTGCGGGGATGGCGAAAAGATAGCGAAAGCTATTTAGAGCTTGCTTATTAATTTATTATTCAAATGAATTTAAACCAATAAAAGGGACTCTCTCAAGTTTTTGAGCAGAGTCCCTTTTAATTTGGTAAATCTCCAGGGGTATAGAGAGGATCCGCCTTCGTCCCGCTTTACGCGGGACTTCGGCGGACAAAGAGAAGGATTGAATAACCATAATAATCATTTACAGTCCTTATCTCTTCTCTAAACTCTTTTGAGAGAGAAAGAGTGAATAAATGTTCTTAAAAAACAAAATAAAAATTTGTTCTTAGTAATTGCTCTTTATTTGTTCTTTATATCAGCTGTTTGAAATTTTATTTCTGGAATTTTTGGAGAGAGAGATTGAAATAAGATTTTGAACTTGATTTGGCGAGTCGTAGTCGGGAATCCATAAGCTACGTTGAATGACGTGGCGCGGTTAACAAGATCACTAAACTCGCCCCAAGTGCGCGCCCTCATTACATTTGTAGTGGGGGTTGCAGTTGGGAAACCAACAAAAAAAAGAAAAACAGCTCGAACCACAACGGTTCGGGTAGAAGATAAAACAAACCAAGTCCCATTTTGCTCAAAGCGAAGATGGGCGTGGAGGAACAATGAAAAATTTGAAATGGGTTCCTATTGTAATATGTAGGAGCCTAGAAATAATCTGTTGCATACCCTTATGGGTAGTGCAGCAGATAATAACCCGCCCCTTATTGGGGTGGAGAGTTCGTCGTACCGTCATTGACGGTAAGATTTCGTGTACGATGTCCAGAGGTTGTTGGGTTGAAAATCCAAACGGCCAGGACGTATATTCATTTGGTCCCCACGGAAACCCCGGGGACCAAATTCAACTCGTGTATCTTGGTGGATTGATTGGTTGGAGAATTTCTCCAACCAACCTCTCCACCTCCCCGAGGATGGAGCTGGAGGGAAGGAAGGGGTACCGTCGCGGCTACGAGGCCGCGATTACGGAATTACTGGGCAGCCTGACCGGCAGCTATTACCAGGAGGTAATAGGGCCGGGGGGATTTATAGAAGAGGGTCAGATGACCCTCAAGAATTTCTTGCAGGCCGGCTGGGCGTCGGCCTGCAATTACGACTATTCTTCCGAAAGCGCCTCTTTTAGAGGCGAGACGGAAGAATGCGTGGTAGAAGCCAACCACTATTCTGGTGGGTGGGATGACGGGGTGATAAATATAGTCATCACCCATAAGGAGGCCATAAAGAAAGCCGCCGGCTAGCACTGCCGTTCGGCTTCATGAGGAAACAGGCGAGCTCGCACGCTTGTCTGTTTCCTCTCTCAAATTTAGCTTGTGGAAATTTTTACAGGCTGAAACATGGGAAAATAGCCCGGACCACAACAGTTCGGGCAAAAGATAAAAAACACAAAAAAACAAAGTCCCACATTGCATGATGTAATAGTGGGCGTGGAGGATGAGATGAAGCTAAATACACTTTTGGAAAGTCTCTCGTTACTTGGGGAATTATTTCCCCAAGGCCAGGACATCGTTGTTCTGTTGGGGGAGGCGTCCACATCCCTGCAACGGGATGTGGATATAGTTGAAATCTCGGTAGTCTCTCGGGAAGACTTTGGTAAATTCCAAAGTCTTCCCGCAAAGGAGTTTGGCACTGAGCCGTACACAGGCTCGGACGACTGTCAAACATGGACCCACTGCTTCAAACGCGGTGGGTTCGTCCTAGTAGTTACAGGGTTCCATGCCGGCTTCGAAACCGGCGCGGACGAACAGAAGTGGGAGGGGGGTAGAATATATTACCTACCCCTTTGAAAGTTCGGAGCACTTAGACAGGATGCGTTATGCACATACGCATCCTGTCACTTTTTCAGAATTCTTCAATTGTTGGAGATTTCTGAAGAAGAAAACTGGTAGAAAGGAGGATTAATGAACTATCGGTTTGGAATTCTTGATCCGCGGCAGATTCCGGCGGCGGAAGAAAACAATGCTAAGGTGCTCGGTCCGAGTACCTTAGGGGTTGAAGTCACCGTGCCGGCACTTGCCACACGGTGCGGGCTGGGGAATATCGATCCCCAGCACTCTGACGGCCAGGTTGACTTGGCCGCCATCGAAGTTGCTCTGACGGCAGAATTGCAGCCCGACGGAGCGACTTTGGTTACCAACCGCGCCGACTTGGATGCGGTTGGTACTATGGCGGTATTTTCGCTCCGCGCCAAAGGCGTCGAATTGACGCCGGAGACGCTTGAGCGGTTCCGCCTCATTGCCGAGGCGGACAAGTTCGCCCGCGGGGGTTGGTCTGGTCCGCGGCTGCTGCCGACCGTCGAACAGCTGTTCGACGATTCGATGGCGTCGGCCGATACCGACAGCCGGCTGGCGCCGATGTCAGCCGCGATCGGGGATTTTAAGATCCCGATAGCGGATCGGGTCGCCTGGATGGAGCACTGGCTCCTGACAGGCGAGGAGCCGGACGGGTACCGCGATCGTTGGCTCGCGGAACGCCGGCAGATCGCCGAGGCCATCGCCAACGGCTCGATGAAAGTCGAGCTGGCGGCTGACGGCCAAATTGCCACGGTGGTTAGCACCCACCGTGCAGCTACGACGCTGGGTTACTGCTTAGCGCCGGTGGTTATCGCCCTCAATCCGGAGTTCCGGGTGCAGGGCAGTGAGGCACACCCGAAATTTACGGTGTGCCAATTCCAGGTCGGCCATGCCGATCTGGTCGCGGCGAAGAAAGATCTCGCCGCCAAAGAAACTGGGTGGGGCGGTAGTCCCACCATCATTGGATCTCCTCAAGGAGTCGGCAGTTCGCTGACCCTGGAGGAGGTTATTGAGGTGGTTGCACGCCATCTCAAATAGTATTTTTTTGGGGAGCCGTGTGTGTTTGCACAAACACGCGGCCCCCCTCTTTATCCGAATTCATCATTACTACGAATTTGTACGAATTCGTAAAAACAAATGGTGGGTTCAGAAAAAGTAGCCATAAATATTTCTCTTCCCACACCGGGTCAGATCCTTGCGTTGCATCATTACCTAATGGCGAAACGCAAGATTGCTCTTTCCAATCTGACCCGCTGTAGAGAGAGAAAAAATAAGACAAGAAGAAAGGAAGTAAAAATGGGCATTGGGGAATTTATGTTTGAGGGGCTAGAGTGGTTGGGCCATGACGAAGATGGCCCGGACCCTGTGGCGAGTATCGAGTGCCACGATCTTGCAAAGCCGGGAGGGTTTTGTGGGATCAAGGTGGAGAGAACCCATGATGGAAGCGTATACAATGTATTTTCATACGGGTTCAGGGATCATTATGATCCCGAGAAAGCAGCTCAAATAAATGAACTGATTGGCGGGGATCGGATTATTTTGTTCCGTCCCCAATGGACTCTTAACAACGCCTTCACGGAAACGTGCAAGGAATTGTTAAGGAAAGTCAGGGTCGGCTGGAAATGGCATCCAGTCGAAATCATCCTATCTCTCCGGGAGCTTGCGCTAGCTCCCATGTCTAGTTCCGAGGGAAACCAGCTTTCCTGGAAAAGATGTTTCCCGGTTTCCACCTATTTTAAAAAGAGGTGGGATAAAGTTGACGAGTTATGGGCAGTGTTGGAAGGAAACACCCAACTCGTCGAGATATGGATCAAGGCGATCCAAGAAAGCGTCATCTTGATTGGGGGATTGGAAAAGTATAGCTGGGTGGACGCCAACACCCGTCTTGAATGGGTCGGGTTTCGGGAAGGGAAGAATGGAGCAATCCTGGGTCGAACTGACGATGGGAAAATTTCCTTCCCGGAAAGGAGAGGAATTATTCCCAAGGATGGCGACAGGTGGCTGGTTGCAATCGTTGGCACCAATCTGAAAGGAAGCGTGAACTTCCTGCGGTTGGTGTCTAATAAGGAAATAAGTTGGTAATTTTTTCCGGGCCACGTGAGGAGGGCCCATTGTCCGGCGCAAGCTGGATAAAAAGTCTTGGTTTGTCTGCACGGGCATACCTTGATCTCCTCTCTCTTTTCTACCTCATAGCAATTTGTGTGAGGTGGAAGTGGAGAAAGAAAACCGCCCGCGCCATTACGGTTCGGGTAAAAGATACAAAAACAAACAAAGTCCCATCCCGCATCAGGCGAGGGTGGGTGAGGAGGAAGAAATGAGAACCGAAAAAGGTTGGCCGTCGCAGGCCGACAGCGGCTCAGAAAAGGGCTGCTTAGTTTTTAAGGAAGGGGGCGAAACGACGACAACTTACTTCGATAGCTTCGAAGAGGCGGTCGCTGTTTTCCTGGGTCTCTACAACGAGTACCCAGGAATTATTTGGCGGGGGGATTGTTGGAAACCTGATCTTAACCACCGCTGCAGCGTGCCCCACAAGCCGTGGGGCAGCAACGGCGGTAGGTGGTACAATCCCGAGTATGGCCGAGAAGTAATCCTTTATTACAAGGACGGCCGCCGTGAGGGATGGCAGAGTCCGTGTTGCGACAAGACCGGCCGTTTCTATCGCGGCGCGTTTGTACGTCAGACCATGCCGCATATCGTACCAGGATATGGGTACATGCAGCGACGCAAACCACGCCGTGACGACCTTCTCCCTGCTGGGACGGCACGGAGTGATTGGGCATACAATAACCCGGATCCCGTGAACATTGGCGGGGTGATCGTGGATCAGCGGGAGATCAACCGCATCCGGAAATTGACCGAAGCGCTCCCAACCCACATCACCACGTGGGACGCTTCGGGGAGCTACCTTTATTTGGAGGAAATTGTTTGGGGTGATGAACCCCAGCTAATGTTTGAGAAGGCGGTTAGACAGTAATTCGGGCCATGTGAGGAGGGCCCATTGTCCAGCGCACGCTGGATGAAAAGTCTTGGATTGTTTGCACAAACATACCTAGACCTCCTCTCTCTTTTCTACCTCATAGCATTTGTGTGAGGTGGAAGTGGAGATTGTTCCATACACCGGACGACGCGGTAAACCGGTCGAGCCATTAATCAGCCTAAAGGAGGTGAAAAAATGGCAAAGTACGTTATCGCCCAAGAGGGCGATCGCGTGGGAGAGGTGAAATCCACTCTACGGGCTGAAATTAATCTCGGCCTGAAGAAGGGGTATGCCGGTTTCCTCCAGGAGAAAGAGGAAGTAATCTCTTTCTTGAAGGAGGAGTATCGGCAGGCCTTGGCCGCCGGTCTGAACTTTATCCCGGTCGGGATACAGCAGACCGACTTAGTGTACGCATACCCAGTCGAGGGTGGCGTGCACGCCGAGGCTGAACCGTCGTTGACGCTTTTCGCCGACAGGAATCCGTTGTACTCAACGGAGTCGGAAGAAGAGTGGCAGGCGATGGTGGAAGATCTCGCCTCCAAGCTGGCCGAAAAGTTCGACCAGTTCCGGGTGTACGTTACGTACATTCGCGTGGAGGTGAAGATTTTCCAGAAGGCCTAAGGCCTTCTATGTCTCCCACAAAACCCCGGCACCGAGGGTTCATATCGGGCGGCTGTAGCATAAGACAGCCTGAATTGGAGGCTCGAAAAAAGCAATAGTTCGGATGGCCGAATATTGATAATTCGAGTTGAGCCAATATCTTACAAAGTTTTTGGGAAACGGTTGCGCGCACTATTGCATCCGTTTCCCTCTCTTTTTCAGCTCTTAAATCGAGGGTTGAAAGTGGAGAAAAAATAGTCCAAACCACTACGGTTTGGGCAAAAATAAAAAAAGTTATTCCAGGAGGAAAAGATGGATAGATCACAAAAGTTTTGGACGGGTAACTCAGTCAACCCGGTGGCGGAGCATTATCGTCGGGTGATTGAAGACAATCGGCAGAAAGAGGCCGAGTTGGTGGCTCATGAAGCAGTTCTTGCGGCGCATGGCCCCGAGTTTGCCGCTAAACAAGGACTTCGGTTCCTTGGAACTCGACGGCGTTATCCGGAGGGGACGAGGATCGAGAAAGATCCCAGGCTCTCATGGATGACTCCGCCAAAGAGTGTCATCGAACTGGGGTTTGAGGTCGCTCCAGCCGGCACCGCTGGCTGGAGGGTGCGTGGAAAGCTTGCCCCATGGGTTCAACTGTCGGGCAAGCAATCTTCCGGCTGGATCATCTGGCTGGAAGAAAAGGATATCGCTCGTTTGAGTGAGATTTGGAGGAAACCCGATATCCCTCCGGTTGAGGAGCGCTCAGTTCCGCAACCAAACGGAACTCTAACAAATTTTGGAGGGGTATTTCGGGAATGTGGCTATTCGAATAATAAAGAATATTTTGTCATAGCCACAGACGGAATCCTCCGGAACCCGGATATAACCACCAAGGATGAGAAGCTGTGGAAGGTGGTAGCGGGTACTGACCTGGCGCTCTATCACGCCAAGTCATTTCAGCATGCCGAACATGTTTTTGAAGTTCGGCATTTGCCGGTCGGCGGTTTGACCGAGGCCCAAAAGGAGACGGTAAACCGTCTGCAAGAGGTGATCGCCGAAAAATGGGAAGGGCGGGTAACTGGAAACCACAATCTAAGCCCTTCCATGGGCGATGGCTGGGGACTAACGGTCCCGACCTATCGCCGTATTGGAAACCTATAAATTGTTCAATTAAGAGGAGCTCTGCATGCACAATGCATCTCCTCTCTCTTATCCAGTTCTTGATTCCATCGAGGATTGAAAAAGAGTTTATCTCCCGAAGCCGGGTCAGGTGTTACGTGTTTTTGTTTATTCAGAAATACGCAACACGTTTTCTCTCCACTGACCCGACTTGGAGAGAGAAATTAATTACTATTAAGTCTAAAAACGACCGTTTGAAATCAGATGGTCGTTTTTTATTTGACTTATTTTTGGAATGTAATTAGGATAATACAAAACAAAAGAAAATCGTGAAACAGAGGAGGTTTGAAAAATGTTTGTTGCCATCTTTATCTTTTTAGGCGCCTTGGGATTTTTAGCTTCATTTGTTACGACAAATCGAAAAAAGAGAATTGGATTTCTTGTCGCGGGAATGATTTTCTGGGTTTTAAGCGTAGTGTTTGGTTGGCTGCAATATCAGTACGAAAAGAAACAACCCCAGCGTCATTTTATCGGGGAATATCAGCAAAATGTCGAGCAACATTCCTTTGCTTGGCTAAACTTCGATGGCGTTGAAACCGAACCGATGAACAACGCTTGATTCGCCAAATCCTTTCAAAGATATTTTTAAAAAGAGCGGGCTTAACCACCTACTCTTTTTTATTTGACTAAATAAAGCTTAAGGCGTAGATTAATTTAAAACAAAATGAAATAGAGCAAAGCTTGAAAATAACAGCTATTTTAATTGTTTCACATTTAGGGCTGAAGAGTTTGAAGTCTAAATTGCTTAGCAAATTCCGAGAGGTAAAAAACCAAGCCGAGAGGCTATACCAGAGATGGAAAGGAGATCTAAATGGAAATAACACGTATTGATTGCGAACGCTTCTTTAGTGGTTCACAAGAGATCGACCGTAAAAGATTGATTATTGCCTTAGTTCTTTCAACGGTTGAACATATGGCGTGGACTATCAAGAGAAAAAGCCATGGATGGAAGAGTGGCCAAAGGATTCTTAGCATTGCGTTTGGCGAGTTAGAATTCGTTTGGGAAGCTGATGATAATTCTGTGTGTGGTCGATTTTACCACAAAAGACAATATACTAGGTGGTGGGGGTATTCAGGTGAGGTAATTCCGGCTAGTTTAGTCTCGACTATTTACGAGCACCTATCAGAAATAGTTGAAAAAACGGCAGAGGCATTCCCACGGCTTGGCATCATTGAGCACTTTCAGTTTTTTATGAACCAAGCACCAGCCAAGTCAGTTTAAAATTATATAGTATTTTTTTGAAAAATCCCGTTCTTACTATGAGAATGGGATTTTGTTATATCTTTTTGTGAATCTCACCCGGTTCCGCCTTGGCGGAGCCGCCCCCTCCTATACAGGAGAGGGGGTATTACAATGCAAGTTTTATTAATTTAGTAATTAATTCTTTGTAAGGAATACCAGAAATTTCCCAGAGTTTTGGGTAAAGAGAAATTGGCGTAAAACCAGGCAAGGTGTTAATTTCATTCAAATAGACTTTTAAATTTCTATCTAATAAAAAATCAACCCTGGCTAAGCCGCGACAGCCAGCTATTTTATATGCCGTTAGAGCAATAATTTGGATCTCCTTAATTTTTGCTAAAGGCAATTTCGCGGGTAATTCAAAAGATGCATGGTTATCCAAATACTTATCGTTATAATTATAAAAATCGTTATGCGGAATGACCCGACCTGGCAAGGTAACTTTATAATTTTTTTCAGAATTTCCCAAGACTGAAATTTCGATTTCTTTACAATTCTTGATGGTTTCTTCGATGACAATTTTATTATCAAACTTTTTGGCCTTATTGATAGCTTTTAATAGCAATCTGTTTGATGCAACTTTGGAAATTCCGACTGAAGAGCCAGTTCTAGCTGGTTTAACAAAAAGCGGATATTTTAATCTATTAATCTGAGATAGGTTTTTTGATGTTATGTCATTTAAGATAACGAATTTTGGTTTGGGTAATCCAGAAGTTGACATTAACTGATTAAATATTCCTTTATCAAGACAAATTGTGGAACTTGGTACATCAGCGCCAACATAAGTGACGCCTAGGGTTTCAAAAAAGCCCTGGATTGTTCCATCCTCCCCGCCTTTGCCGTGTAAAACCGGAAAAGCCACATCAATCATGGCGGGAATTTTATTCAAATCAGCATTTTTCAATTTTGAAAATTGTTTTTTTAAAACTGAATCTAAGGCATTATTGGCCTGCCAGATAATTCCCTTTTTATCAATCCAAAATTCCTGGACTTGGAATTTGGTCCGATCAATATTCTTAATTATCCCTTGAGCTGACCATAAAGAAACCTGGTGTTCGGGAGATATACTGCCAAAGAAAATGCCAACTTTTATTTTTTTCATAGCAGAAAAGATACTTATAAATTGTTAACCCCCTCTCCCTCTGGGAGAGGGTACGCGAAGCGGGGGTGAGGGTTACTCGGAAATTAATCGACTAATAATTTCCAAGATATCCTCAGGATTTTTCTGGAGGTCATTGGTCCAGACTCGGACTACTTTATAACCGCATTCCTTGAGATAGGCATCTCTTTGCTTATCCTTGGTTATTTGAACTGGATCTGCATGCCCACTGCCATCTAATTCAATGACTAACCGTTTTTCCCGGCAACAAAAATCAGCGATGTACCTACCAACTGGGAATTGTCGATGAAACTTTAAGCCAAGAAAGTTTCTATTACGTAAATAAAACCACAATTTCAATTCATGGGGATTTTGCGTCTTTCTAAGCTTGCGAGCTAAAGGTGTTAATTCTTGTTTCATGCTTGATCAACCTCACCCGGCCTTCCTGCCCGTCACCCGCCCGACAGCTTCGCTTCCGAAGCGGGCGGGTCGCTACGCTCAGGCGTTGCAGACGGGTGGCCACCCTCTCCTACGAGGAGAGGGGATAAATTATTTTATATGTTTTAATCCTTGCACCAAAATCGTGACTTTTCTTTCCCGATCATGGTCGAGTTCCACCAGCATAATTTGTTGCCAATGGCCTTTGACTAATTTGCCATCTTCGATAATTAAAGTTACCGAGCAATGCAAAAGCATGGCTTGGGCATGGGCATGGCCATTAATGCATTCATGGACGATACCGCAGGAATCTGGGGTGCAAAGATGCGTATCTCTTTTGCCACCTGGATTCCGGACATCCCTGACGTCATTATGTTTGTAATCAGCATCTGGGTGCGCAAAGTTATCCAAGACTTTGGAAAGGTCGTGGATATAGCCCAGTTTTTCCCTGGGGCCGATCAAATTTTTTTCGTCTTCGTTCACCCAAATGCTGGCAGTGGTGTGGTGGGATTGGATGGTTACTGTTCCGGTAATCACCCCAGTTTTTTTGATGAAAGCCTCAACTTCCTTGGTTAGGTTCAAAAATTCCTGACGATGGTGGGTCTTGAGGCTTAAATGCTTGGTTTGGGCAAAGGCTGATAATTTTTCCATAAAATTTAGCTGGCACGATGCTTGTATTTACGTGAGATAGATAATACCAAATTGTTATGATTCCGCAAGTTTTATTGATAAACAAACCAGGAACTTGCGTTATTATAAAAAATAAAAGGGTCAACCCCGCACCACTTTCCAAAATAAATCTGAGAATAGTTGTAGAAATTTCTTGCGATAAATATCCATGTTTTTAATAAATATTTTTATGGAAAGTGGTGCGGGGTTGACAATTACTGACAATTTGTTAACTTGTATTATTAAAACAAAGAACCAAAAACAGCAAAGGAGATAGTATGCCAATAATGGACTTAGCAGCAAGGGAAGCGCCTCTTAAGGCAGAGCTCAATTCAAGGTTTGCCAGAGACAAATATGGAACCAAAGTCGGCGACCTTCTTTGTCCGGGTGGCCACCAAAACTTGGTTTTTAGCCATACTAATGGCGAGCAGGGGCATAAGCCAGTTATATTCCTATCCGTAAGATGCGATGAATGCGGATGGGTACACGAGAAGAAAATATGTGAGTAAAGCTATTTTTTTCAAATAAGCGGGAACCGAAAACCCCGCTTATTTAATTTTATAATAACTGGATTGAGCGATTGATAAAAATGCGGTTTTTTGGCATAATAAAGATAAGATTTTTGTGAAATAGTTTGGTTTTTTGGAAAAAGACCAAAGAGCGTTGTATATAGGATTTAGCATACAAAAATTAACAAATGCCAAAAGCTAAAAGAAGAAAATCGAAGAATAAAATAACAAGGACTAAAAAGCTTTTTAATGTTTTTGAATTTTTTAAGCATAATTTAAAGCAATCAGCCGGCATGGCCGTGATTTTTTTGGTTTTTGGAGTTTGGATGCTTGTGCAGGCGCAAAATCCTGAAGCGCCAATCTACCAGGCCAAGCCAGCGACTTGCTCTGGTTGGCAGGCACCTGACCAAGCCAAGGCAATTAACCTGATGGCTTCGGCTGGCCGAGAGGATTTTTCTACGGAAAATTCAGCATATATTTCCAATGTAAATTTTATTGCTAATCAGAATAATAACGATCTCAAAGTCAATTTAACTGATTCGCAAACCATACTCAGCTGTTCTGGCTTTACCTTGCCAGATAACTTGCCAAAAAATGGCCGTTTAGTTTCTAATAAATTGATAGTTTCTTTGGCTGCTAATGGCTTTACGGAAAGTGAAGATGTTTTAGTTTTACAATACAGCCTGGATGGTAAGACTTGGCAAAAAATTGATTCGTTTGCGATCACGGATTCCATCAGCAATGCCACGCATGGTGATTTTTGGCAGGTAGAAATTCCAAATTTTAGCCTCGACCAAGTTTCCAAGCTACAATTCCGGGCGGATTTCCAAACCTTGCCTTCCGACGAAGTTTCCACGGTCTTGTTTGACGGCGTGAATTTGGAATTGGTCGTGGATAAGCCGTTATCTGGTAAACCTGCTGATTTATCAAAGGACATCATAAAAATAAACAAGACAACTTTTAATAAGTTTGAAGATCCAGTCATTACTTTAGAAACTGAAAAAAAATCTAGACTTGATTTTTTGGGCTTTGATGGCACCCAGCGAAAAATTGAAGAAGTGAGCATGATTGATCCAAGTGGCCAGGAAATTATCCCAGATTTTGAAACTGACAAGATTGTGCAAGGTTCAAGCACGTATGACGCCTATAAAATAAAAACCCAGAACTATAAACGGCCGGGGAAATACCGAGTGGAATTTACCGTAATTCAGGATAATAACCAAGATGTAATAACCCGGGAGTTTTATTGGGGGGTTTTAGTAGTGAACTCGGATAAGTCTGTTTATCATCCGGGTGAAACCGCTTCTATCGGCATGGCGGTTTTGGATAGTTTCGGCAGTACGCTCTGTGATGCCAAGGTCGATTTAAGCGTTGCCGCGCCAAACGGTGAAGTCAAGACATTTTCAACCGACGATAATAGCGTAGAGAGGTCTGCAAAATGCGGAGCCCATACAGTCACCAATTTGCCGGATTACAGCGCCAAATATGATACTTCTGACGAAGGCGAATATACCCTAACCGTAACTTCAACAACAAAAGAAGGCGTGAATACCATTTCGGACAAGTTTTTCGTCAAACCGATTATTCCTTTTGACGTGATTCGCGATACGCCGACCCGAATTTATCCGGGCGCTGAATACGATACGAATTTAATTGTCACTCCCCAGCAAGATTATACCGGGACTTTTGAAGATTTTGTGCCGGATAATTTTAAAATCCTGACGGTCAGTAATTCTGGGAAAACCGAGATATTAAATAACGGTAAAATCAAAATTTTATGGAATGTCGATTGGCAGGCGGGCAAGCAATATGTTTTAAGCTACCATTTTGATCCGCCAAAGATAAACCCGGCCATTTTTACGGTCGGGCAATTTAAAAGCGGATCCATTAACCAGCAAGGTGAAGTTTTTGAAGAATATCGGCCCTGGCAGATTGCTTTTGACGCCACCTGTACTTCCAAAGCCACAGCTGCCTGGAACGTAGGTACGACCTGGAATACCTGTGGGGCCAACGGGCCAGTGGCTGGTGATACCGTTATTTTAGCTTCAGGTTTTGTCGTATCCTGCCCAGCGACGATTACTTGTTCAGCCGCGACAATTACCGTGAACCAGCCATCCACGAGCAATGGTTTAATGCTGTCGGCCTCGACCAGCCGAGTGACCCTGACCGGCGCTTTGACTATTAATGGTTCGACTGGATCAAACAGCAAAAACGCTTCGATTGTGGTTGGTGCGGGTACGCTCGACGCGGCCAGTGTTTCCATGGTCACCACGGCTGGAACAAACCGGAACGCGATATTAAGCGTCAGCACCGGGACCATTAACATTACTGGCAATATTTCTTTTTCTGGCGTTGCAGCGTTTAACAAATTGACTTTTTCCAGCACCGGTACGCTCAACATTGGGGGGACAATTGGCACCGGCGGGACTTTAACGCCTAGCACTGGCACGGTGAATTTTAACGGCGGCGCGGCACAAACCCTGGAAAGCACGTACACCTATAACAACGTTACCATTACCAATACTTCCGGCAATGTGGCCACCAACGGCACCACCACCATTAACGGCAATTTAACCATGACTTCCGGCTCGCTGACTGGTACTGACAATATTACCGTAATAAAGAATGTAGTTTGTGGCGTGACCTGCGGGACAATCAGCCGTACCGGCGGCACCTTTACCCAGCAAGTCGGCGCCGCGCAAAATTTTGGCACCAATGTGGCCGTGGCCACGGATTGGACTTTCAATGATTTGGTGTTTGACCAGGGCGCGGCCGGATCATTCACCATCACCACGTCAGCTACCGGTACGGGCGCGAATATTGTCAACGGAAATTTAAGCACCACCCTAACAACGGGAACCACCTTAACAATAGACAACAATACTAATGATCGGATTTTTGACGTGGCTGGCAATTTTACGGTTGGCGCGAATACGGTTTGGAGCTCTTCCAGTGGTACCGCTTTAACTTCTTTTACCATCGGCGGGAGTTTTGCCAATAATGGGACCTTTACCCACAATAGCGGCACCGTTACTTTTGATTCAGCTGGAACCGGCAATACCGTCAATACCGCAACTTTTTATAATATTATTTTTTATGGCGCTGGCGCTTGGTCCCCGGCGACTGGTTCGACCGTAACTATCGACAACATCATGTATATGTCCAACGGCACCCTAAACAATGATGCCGGAACAGGGAATATCATAGTCAAAGAGCGAGTGGCATGTATAATCTCTTGCGGAACAATCAATTTAACTTCGAGTTCATCGACTTTTACCCAATCAGTTGCTTCAAGCGTGAGTTTTGGCACTAACCTGGCAAGTGCCATCAATTGGACTTTTTATAATCTGACCTTTGACAATTCTACGGCCTCTTCTTATACCATAACTACATACCCTACGGGCACTGGCCAAATAATCGTGGGCGGCTTGCTGAGTTTGACTACTACGGGTGGCGGAGCATTGATAGTGGATAATTCAACCAATGACAGGATTTTTGATTTAAATGGCGGGCTGACAATCAGTGCCAGTACCACCTTTCAAGCTTCGGATTTGGATAATTTTACCATTGCGGGCAACCTGGCTAATAGCGGGACTTTTACGGCTGGTTCTTCAGGCACAGTGACTATAGACGGTACGGGCAATACTTTTACTGGCACCTGGACCGGTGGTTCAGCTTTTTATAATTTGAAATTCAGCAATGCCAGCGGAGCTTGGTCACCTGGAGTGGCGTTGACCGTGGGCGGTGGGCTGACAATTTCTTCTGGTACTTTAACCATGGCTGCGGTGGCTTTTACCATAACTGGCGCTACTTCAGTCACGGGCACTATAACCATATCCTCGGCCACTGGCACCAAAACTTTTACGGGTAACATTACGATAAACAATGGCGGTACTTGGAACAATACTTCAGCAAATGTCGCCTTGAGTTTGGCTGGCAGTTTGCAGAATGACGGGGCTTTTAACGCTGGCACGGGTGTTTACACTTTTACTGGCGCCGCGCAAACTTTTAGCGGTGCAAATGCCATAACCATACCCAGTCTGACGGTTTCCGGCACATACACCAATAACGGCACTTTGACCGTAACCACGGCTTTAGCTGGGGCTGGCACCTTGACCCAAGGCGCTACTGGCTGGCTGGATGTGGATGTGGCAAATGCCAGTTTTACTTTAAGCAACTATGTTTTTTCTACCACCGGCAATACGGTAGATTATGGCTATGCCGACGTGCAAACCATACAGGTCACTACTTATTCCAATTTAAGCTTGTCCGGCAGCGGCGTTAAGACTTTTACTAATGTATCTGTCTATAATGGCAATTTGACCTTGAGCGGCACGGCTTCGGCCACCATGGGTGGATCAACGGCCTGGACTATTGGCGGCAATATTACGGTCAATACTGGTGCGGCGCTGACCCAAAACAATGCGGCCAATTTGACGATTAATGGCGGCAGTTTAACAGCTAACAGCACGGGTACTTTTAGTACGAATGAGTTTTGTCTAAACTGCGCCATGATCATTGGGGCGACTGGCAGTATCACTGGAGACGGCGCTATTACCCTTAATGCTTTGGCGACGTTAGGCACAGGTACAACAACTATTAATGCTACTAATCTGACGGTTAGGGGCAATGTTACGGTGGGTACTGGCACAACTTTGACGATTGGCGTGTCTTTAAGCCTGGTGGGAAATTTAGTTAATACCACAACCGGCATAATAAATTATTCCGGGTTACCCACCCTGACCATGTCCACTGGTACATTAGGCGGGGGTGCCGGTACCATCACTCTTTATAATCTGACTAAAACCGGCGCCGGCATTCTGAACCTTGCTTCGGCAGTAACTTGCGATAATGATGTCGCAGTTGATGCTGGTACTTTATCCGGCTCGGTTGATTTGACCGTCACTGGCGGAGATTTGGCTGGCGATGGCATCGTGACCATGACTGGCGGCACTGTCACCATAGTTAACGACGGCACTATCGGGACAAATACTGCCGTTGATAAAGACTGGACGTTTTATAATCTTTTTTTGGATATCAGCGGCACTTGCACATTGAAAACCACCGAAAGCAACGCTGGGACTGGAGACATTACGGTCACTTCCGCCCTGACCATAGATTCTTGTTCTGGAGGCGAAGGCACTAATTACCATAGATTTTCTCCCAATACCCGCACCTGGATTTTTTCCGGTACGGGCACTCCTTTACCCGCCTCGTCAATATCCACAACTGGCTATGGCACGTCCATTGTCAGGTTTACCGGCACTAGTTCGGCCGTGACTGTCGGCGCTAACAGGTTTTATACTTTGGAATTACAGCCGACTTCGTCAAATAGCTACATATTAAGCAATGGAGTTAATTATTATATTTATGGCAACTTGACTATTTCCAGTAATGCTAGCCTGACGGCCGGTACATCATCAGTTAATATGTATGGCGCAGGTACTACCCTGGATGGCGGCGGTGCCACGCTTTCCACCTTGAATATTGATCCTGATTCACCAGACGGCACGGTCGCAATTGCAAATACGGACGTTACAGTCTCTAACACCCTTATCGTCTGGGATGCGGGCGACACATTATCGATTCCTTCTGGACGAACAGTGAGCGCTACCGGCGCGTTTGCAATTGTTGGCGCTGTCTCTGGCGCCGGCACCCTGCGCTTTACTAACACTTCAGCAGGTCCTGGCGCAACCGGTACAATCAGCACCATTGTCCGCTATGACGCCAGTGCCGGGAATATCGCTACGGGCACTTTTGACGCCCGGACCTATGGCGGGGATGTGGAAGTTTATTCGAATGTCGCGGATACGACCCGCTCCATTGCCATGGCTTCAAGTACGCAAACTATTACTGGCAATTTGAAAATTATCACTGGCGCTGCCCAAAATTTAGTTCCCACCTTGGATGTTACTGCCAATCCGACCGTAAACATTACCGGCAATGTTTCCTTCACCAAAGGCGGCGCTGGTACGCCCGCAATTACCTCTGGCACTGGCGCTTGGACCGTAACCGGCAATGTGGATTTTACCGATGGGACTTATACGGCCACTTCGGGAAACACCTTGACCATGAATGGCACTTCAAATTCCATCAAAGGCGCCAGTCAAACTTTGTATAATTTTACGGTTGATCCTGCAAGCCCTGGCACGATCAGTCTTGCTACTTCAGATTTGGCCGTAAGTAATACGCTTAATATCGCTTCCAGCGATGCCCTGACCCTGGATGCCAGCCGAACCCTGGCCCATACTGGCGCCACCTTGACTTTAACCGGGACAATCAACGGCCCTGGCCGCCTGACTTACCAATCCGCTTCGGCTTTTCCAACAGGCGGAACTTTAGCCAGCAGCTTAATCCTAAGGTTTAATGCCACGGCCAATGACCAGACTATGAGCAACCGGACGGATTACGGCCTTATTGAAATTGATAATAGCGGCGTTACTGACGGTAGGACAGTAACCATGTCAGCTTCAACGCATACTTTATCCGGCGGCTTGACCGTGCTTTCTTCAGGGGGCGGCTCGGTTGCTTTAGTCGGTGCCACTAATGATCCCACGGTAAATGTTGGCGGTGATCTGACTTTTACTGCTGGCGGCGGCGTCAAAACCATTTCTACCGGTACGGGCAATTGGAAAGTCAGCGGCAGTGTGAATTTGACCAATGGGACTTTTACGGCCACGGCCAATAACACTTTGGAAATGGATGGCGGATCTAAAACCATTACTTCCGCAGCCCAAGGACTCCAGAAATTCAAAGTTTCTGGCGGCAGCGTTGCCAGCGCCGATGCCATGTTGGTCAACAAGACTTTTGATGTGACTGCTGGCGGCTTTACCCAGGCTGCAGAAGCTAACCTGACTGTTTATGGTAATTTTTCTTTGACTTTAGGCACCACTTTTACCGCCGCAACAGGCGCGGGCAAATTAATTTTAGACGGCAATCCTTCGCCCAATACTTTCACTGACAGCACTTCGCCCCAGCAGGATATGGGCAATGTGGAAATTGGCTTGTCGCCTGGCACCACGGATTTAGCTTCTGATTTGACGGCCAAAAGCGTAACTGTCAACGCGGGGGATGTTTTGAATACTAATGGTTATGATTTAAATATTGGTATTGGCGGGATTACCATCAAAGGCACTATGGACGTCAATGATGACGTGGAAACCGATGGCACGGTAATGGAAACTGATAATATTTTTGACCTGCAAGCCGGCGCAACTTTAGCTAATCCTGCTGGCACAAACGTCGGCTCCACTTTATCTTTTACCATGCCAGTAACTTTAGTAGATATCGCCAATAATTTGATAACCGCGGGTACAGGCAGTCTTTATGATTTATTAGTTAACGATGGTGGCGGGGCGCGTACTTTGACGGTTAATGTCCAGGACCCATTAGTGGTACTGAATAATGTTACGATTACCGGCGGAGTTTTGGATACCGTTGATACAGAGAATAACCAAATTAACGTCGGCGGTAATTGGACAAATAGCGATTTATTTACTGCCCGTTCTGGCACCGTAGTTTTTGATGATACTAATGTTGACGCTCAAGACCAAACCATTAATCCAGGCGCGTCGTCTTTTTACAAAGTTATTTTTGACGGTTCAGGCGGAGTCTGGTCGCCTTTGACTAATACCATGACAGTGACGAACGATTTAATCATGACTAATGGAACGTTCAATACAAGCAATGGCACGGCAAATGTCACCGTGAATGGTACGGTGCAGTGTGGCGCCACTTGCGGTACGATTACTATGAATACTGCGGGGACTAACACCTTCACCCAATCGGTTTCGGCTGACAAGAGTTTTGGCACTAATGTGGCAGTGGCCACCAATTGGACTTTTTACAACCTGACTTTTACGGGTACGTCAGGCGTACGGACTATTACAACAAACAGCACGGGTACTGGCCAGATAATTGTTGCTAATGATTTGTCTCTGACCAATACTGGAACCTCCTTGGCCTTGGAAAACAATACCAATGACCGGATTTTGGATGTGAATGGTTCGGTTTCTATTGGTGCTGGCACCACCCTTTCGGCTTCCAGTTCTGCATCATTCACCGTGGCAAAATCCTGGACAAACAGCGGTGCTTTAACTGCAAATGGCGGTACGGTTACTTTAGACTCAGCCAATGCGGCCACCATAATCGGTGATACAACCTTTAATAACTTATTAACTTCAGGTATTGGCGCAGCCAAGACCATCACTTTTACGGAAAATTCTACCCAGATAATTTCTGATACTTGGACAGTAACTGGCGCGGGCGGTCAAAAAGTCACTTTGGCGTCTTCAAACCCGGGTACCCAATGGATAGTAAACCCAACCGCGGCCGCGCTTAGTTATGTCCAAGTTTCTGATGCCCACAATGACGGAGCGGAAATCTGTGCAACCTATTCCACGGCCACGGGCGACAACAACACTAATTTGCTTGTTTCAGCTGGCGCCTCTTGTGTTACCGACCCGACCTTGACTGTAACCTTAAGCGGAAATAGCGCAGCCCTTGGTTTATTAGATACTGAACACGTGAACCAAGCCGGAATTTCCAGCGAAGTAACGACCAATGCGGTCGATGGCTATATTTCCACGGTGAAATATGACCACACCTTAACTTCGGGTACAGACACAATACCTGACACAATTGGCGGAAACATTCCCATTGGTTCGGCAGAATTTGGCGCATCTTCATCGCAAGCTGGAAATGCCATTGCCCAATGGAGCCCAGCAGCCTGTTCAACAACCACCAGCACGACCAATGCAACCGCGCTATCAACCAGTTTTCAAACATTCGCTTCAAATGCAGGTCCGGCAACTTCTGAATCCACAACCCTTTGCTTTGCGGCCAGTATTTCCGGCGTAACTCCAGCAGGTTCATATTCCAGCAGTATGACCATAATAACCACCGGAAGATTTTGATGTTAAAATTTTTATGGCAAAAAACCTTTTTTATCAATTGGAAGGAGAAGCGTATTTAAAACTTTTTAAAATTTTAATTCTTATAAGTTAAAATTCCTGTGACACTGGCGCTGGAACTTATAATGCGCCAACGCTTTCAACCGCGCCAAAGATTTTTACCTCGGCTTCAGACAATTATGTCTGTACAAAACAAGATTGCCACGCTCACCCGCGATAGTGGGTTCGCTCGCAATGACCCTAAAATTGACGTGAGTTTAGGAATGTGCTATAATTATCTTAGAAAATAAAAATAAATATTAACTTTTAACCCAAATTTCTTATGAAACAAAGATTACTTTTATCAAAACCAAGCGTTATCTTGGCCATGCTTGCCATGGTTTTTGCGTTTTCTATACCGGCTAAAACCACCAAAGCCGCGGCTTTGACTGGCCTAAAAGATACCGCCTCCAGGCTTGAGCAGGGCATACAGGGAACCCATTCATTCGCTTTTACGACTACTGATGAGCTTTCAGCCACAGAAACAATCAAGATTCTTTTCGATTCACCAGCGGATTCCTTTACCCTCGATGGGACGATTGTCGCTACTGATTTTTCAGCCTTAACTGGTATTGCCGTGGTAGACAACATTGCCGCCTGTAGCGGTACAGCTTCAGAAGTCTACCCGACAGTAAGTACGGCCAATGATGACGAAAGCTACACTCTAACCGTCTGTACTGGTGATACGGTTGCTGGCGGGGCAATAGCCTTTACTATCGATAATAATGAAATAACCAACCCTGCTGCAGCTGGAGTCTATGTGATTGATGTTTCAACTACGGCAACCACCCCGGATAGCGGCTCGCTGGCACTGGCGATTATCGCTGACGACACGGTCAGTGTAACCGCTACGGTTGATCCTTCAGTTACCTTTTCTATCTCTGATGTGGCAATTGGTTTTGGCGTACTAGACGCAACTAATGATTGCTGGGCTTTAGGCGTGCCGCCTGCTGCCTGCGATACAGTTTATCCTCCTACTGCGGCCCACACCTTTTCACTTGGCACCAACGCTACTGACGGTGTTGCCCTGACCTATTCTGGTGCGACGCTTACTAATCTTGCTGCTGATACTATTACCGTGGCGACTGTTGCTGGTGATACCTCGGATCCGGTTGGCACGCCAAACACTGAACAATTTGCCATTGGTTTTGATGATAACGCCGCGACCTATACTTTCGCTGATACCGCCGCTTACGACCAAAGTCTTGGAAATTATAAATTTGTCGCTGGTGCAACCACTCCGATTCTCTCAATCGCTGGTCCAGTGGCGGCTACGAGCATAGATGCCCACTATTTGGCAAACATTTCGGCGGCCACCGAATCCGGCGCCTACTCAACGTCAATCACCTACATCGCTACCGGAACTTTTTAAAGTTCCAGTCCTAAGACCCTAATTTTTAGACGGTAAAATAAAAGCAAGAATTTTAGGTTTAATTAATAAACCCTTGAAATACATTTTCTCAACCAACACTAAAACGAAAATACTTAAATTTAGCTTGCTTGCCGCTTTAGTTTTCATGCTCTTTCCGTTTACTGGTAAGGCTTTAACAGTCAGTCCCCCACAGGTTGAAATGACTTTGGTGCCTGGGCAGAAGGCAGAGATGGTAATCAAGCTTTATAACGAGGAAGAGACTGACCTGACTCTTTATACCGATTCCGCGCTTTTTACTTCTAACAATGTTGATGGTTTACCGGTTTATGATTTTAATGCCAGTAAAGAAGATATTAGTACTTGGTTTGAAGTGGAAAAAGGCCCAATCACCCTAAAGTCAAAAGAAAGAAAATCAATTCCAGTCACCATTAATACCCCAACTAATGCCGGACCAGGCGGTCATTATGCGGTTTTAGCTTTTTCAAAAAATCCGCCGAAGAGTGATTCTGGCACTACTCAAATCAGCATTGCTTCTCAAATTGGGGTTTTAATCTTGGCACGGATCGAAGGAGAAATTCAAGAAGCCGGGCAAATTTCCAGTTTTATTTCAGACGCTAAGCAATATAGGTATTTACCTGTAAATTTCCGGACTATCTTCAATAATACTGGCAATGTCCACTTGCGGCCTACTGGTAAAATAATCATTAATAATACTTTTGGCAAGAAAACCGCAGAACTTAATTTTAATGAAGCCAATTCAGCTGTCCTGCCGGATTCTTCCCGGACTTATGATTCGGTTTGGCAAAAAGCCCAAAATGTTTCGGAAAACGGGAATATCTGGTCAAAATTCTGGCAAGCCTATAAAAACGAGAAAAATAATTTTGGTCTTGGCAAATATACGGCTAATCTGCAGATCCAGGCTGGGACGAATAAGCCATTTACGACTGCAGCCAGCGCCACTTTTTGGGTCTTGCCATGGCACATGTTGTTGGTTTGGCTGATTGTCTTAGTGATTGTTGTCATTTTATTGATTGTCTTGATAAAACGCTATAACCGCTGGGTTATCCGCAAAGCCCAAGAGCGTGGCAAAAATCCCCCAGCAGATAAAAAGTAAATTAATCGAATAGATGAATAATTTTAAAGCCCGCTGGAAATATTTGCTGGCCCTAATTTTTTTTGTAATAGCCAGCACTTTTAGCTGGCCAGGCCTGGCCAGGGCTTTGGACGTGAGCGTTACTGCCACGGTACCAAGCGCCACTCCGCCAGAAACTCCCATAACCTCTGTTGTTTTAAAAGGCATTGCCTACCCATCTTCCACGGTTACTATTTTAAAAGACGGGGCTTTGGCCGTGGCAGTACCAGCCGACCCAACCGCCAGGTTTGATGTAACCCTTGGCAGCTTGACTGCCGGCACTTACACTTTTGGAGTTTATGGCAAGGACCGGGATGGCAGGCAGGGGCCAACTTTGAATTTTACCGTAACTTTAACCACTGGCACGACCGTAACCATAACCGGGATTTTTTTGGGCCCAACCATTGAGGCTGATAAAACCATGGCTCGCTTGGGCGAGACCATAACCTTGCTTGGCGTAACTAGTCCAAGCAGTACAGTTAGTGTGTATGTCAGTTCAGAGACTGATCATTCTTTTAACGTGACTGCCAGCAGTTCAGGCGCCTGGTCAAAGCAATTCCAAGCCAGCGACTTAAGGGTCGGCAACCATGAAGCTAAATCTAAAGCTACAGATCCGGATGGCTCGGTTTCGGAATTCAGCAACACCGTCAGTTTCCAAGTTGCCACTACAGAACTTTGTGCGGACAAGGTTAAGGCAGACTTAAACTGCGATGGCGAAGTGGATATCGTGGATTTCAGTATTTTGCTTTACTATTGGAATCAGCGTAACCCCAAGAATGCCAGGGCAGATATTAATACTGACGGCATTGTGAATATCATTGACTTCAGTATCATGCTCTATTATTGGACGGGGCCAAAGTAGCCAAGTCATCCTGAGTCTCGCTTTCAAGCGAGCGAAGGATCTTAATAAGCTTATTTATTAAATAAATATTAGGGGATTCTTCCCCCTCGACTCGCTTCGCTCACTCGGGGTCAGAATGACGATAAAATATGCAAAATAAATTATTTAAAATCATCGGGTTTTGTACACTAGTCTTGGGAATTTTCTTTTTCCAAAAAACAGTTCTGGCGGCCGAGCTTTACCTTTCCCCGGAAAATGATTTGATTAATCAAGGCCAGACTGTGGTGGTGGAGCTTAGGTTGGATAGCCGGAAAGAAATTATCAATGCTGTCCAAGGCCGGATGACTTATGATCCGCAAATTTTAGAATTTGTGGAAGTATCCAAAGCCGGGACATTTTTGAGCTTATGGCCAGAAGAACCCAAAGCTGATACGGCCGCAGGCGTGATTACTTTTGCCGGCGGCGCGCCTAATGGCAGTTATGTGATTAATGGCCGGGTTTTGGCCGTGGTTTTTAAAGGCAAAAACCTGGGGAGTTCTAAAGTCAGTATTGATAATGGCACTAGCGGCGTGTATTTGAATGATGGTTTAGGGACCAAGGCCGAATTAAATGTCAAAAGCGCCACTATCACAGTCCAAATTCCGACTTCAACAATTAATTTAACTTCTCCAACCCATCCAGATGAAAACACTTGGTATAAAGCCAAAGACGTAAAGTTCACTTGGAGCGTGACGCAAGACGCTTTTTACGCTTATGTCTTTGGGGTCGATCCCGCGGCTTTACCCGACGAAAGAATTGCCACTCACCTGGGTGAAATTTCTTATTCCAACGTGGATGATGGTATCCATTATTTTATCCTGAAGGAAAAATTGCCAAATGATAAATGGGGTCCATCCATCCGGATGCGCGTGCAAATTGATTCAACTTTGCCTGAATCAATTATTTACCAGCTGACCCAAGACGTAGTGCCAGGCAAATTAGTCTTGGTATTTAGTGCCAAAGATCGGGTTTCCCAAATAGTCAAATACCAAATTATCGAAGGTAACCAAATTACGGATAATGCCATTAGCCCCTATACTTTAAAAAACCAAAAACAAAGCCAAGTCATTACCATAAAGGCATTTGATTCAGCTGGCAATCTCCAAGAGGCGGTTATTCCTGGCGTGAAAACCGCTTCTACCGCTACCCAATATTTGTGGCCAATAGCCATTGGTTTTTCGCTCGTTATCCTGGTAATAATCCTTGTTGTTTATTGGCCAAAAAAACCCAAGCGGAATTTAGTTAAATAGATTTTTTATCCTCTAAATAGAATAGAAGCAGAGATTGTAAAACTAACCCCCTCGCCCTCTGGGAGAGGGGTAAGGGGTGAGGGTTGCTCGGAAATATTAATATTAGGTTAATCAATCAACCTCACCCTCAGTCCCTCTCCTATATAGGAGAGGGAGGAAGAAGATATAAAATAACCCCCAACCTTTAAGGGGGAATTTTAATCCAATTATTAATAAATTAATTTTTTAAGTATACTGATTACATGGCAAAGGGTCGTAGGTTAGTATCCATAAGCTTATTTATTAGCCTGTTATTAGGAGGCGTTGTTAGTTTTTATAATCATGACGTAAAAGCGGCCGATGGGGCTAGCCTGCTTTTCAGTCCGGGTAATGCCAATTTCACGGTTGGCAGCACTTTTAATATTTCCGTGGTAGTTAACACCGGCAAAAAAGCCATCAATGCCGTCAAGGCTGACATCAAATTCCCGCCCACCAAATTGCAGGTGGTAAATCCCAGCACTGGCACCTCCTTCATTTCCATTTGGGTTGACCAGCCGGCTTATTCCAACACCGCCGGCACAGTTTCTTTCCAGGGCGGCTTGCCAAATCCCGGCATAGTCACGGATGCCGGGGTAGTCAGCACCATAACTTTCCGCGCCACTTCCCCAGGTACGGCTAAAATAACTTTTGCGGATACTTCCAAGGTTTTAGCCAATGACGGCCAAGGCACAAATTTATTGACTTCCCGGGGAGACGCGAATTTGACTTTGAATTTGGCTGCTCCTGAAGGTCCGATTATTTCTTCGCCTTCTCATCCAGACCAAAATGCCTGGTACCAAAATCGGACGGTAAATTTTGAATGGGAAGAAATCCCGAATGCCGTGGGCTATAGTTATGTCTTTGACCAAAATTCCAAAACCACGCCACCGGAAAAACAGGATGCCACTTCCCAAAGGACTACCACAGTCACGACTGACAAAGATGGCCGTTGGTATTTTCATGTCCGGGCCAAGGTGGAAAGTTGGGGCGGCACCAGCCACTATGCGGTTTTAATTGATGCCACTCCGCCTGCCTCATTCACCCCGACTTTGGATCCACCAAACCCCCAGCCAGGACAGCGGGGTGAACTGAAATTTTTCACTACTGATGCCATGTCTGGTATAGAGCATTATGAAATGCAAATCTTGCATCTGGATAATCCCGACCAAGGCACGCCTTTTTTCACTGAACAGTCCAGCCCAGTCCGGTTGCCGGATTTGCCATTGGGTAAATATGAAGTCGCAGTCAGGGCTTTTGACCAGGCAGGCAATTCCATTGATGGCAAATTAAATTTTAGCGTCTCCACTCCTGACACAGGCCCGAAAATTGGTAAAAAGCCTTTATTGCAAAATACCTTTTTTACGAATATCGCCCTGATTGGTGCGGGTTTATTGGTTTTAATATTGCTAATCTGGTTGATTGCTCGCTGGCGCCGAAAACCTAAGGATGTTATTGAGGATATCCAGAGACTGGAGCAAGAAACCCTGCAAAAAGAATCAGAATTAGCCCGAACTATTACCGCGGCCAGGGCTTTGGAATCCGCCATCCAGCAGCAGGTTGAACATGACCAAGGCCAAGCACCTAAACAGACCAACCAAGAGCCACCTGCAGGAAATCAGCAAGTCGCGTATAATGAGCAAGCAGGGGTACCCCAGCCTCCCCAAGAACCAGAAGCTACTAATTTTATCAACCCCCAGCATCCCGAGGATTTAAACCAAAACCAAAAGACATGAAAAAAATATTTTTCATATTTATAATTATTGCCGGTTTAGGGGTTTGGTTTTGGCCAAGCCAATCAGAAGCCGCCAGTCTTTTATTAAGTCCAACAAGTGCCTCCTTGCAAGTCGGCCAGTCTAAAATTATTTCTATTATTGTGGCCAGTTCAGACCAGGCCATGAATGCCAGCCAGGCAGTGCTGAGTTTTCCGACCAGCAAGCTGCAAGTCACAGGTTTATCCAAAGCTGGATTATTTTCTTACTGGACCCAAGAACCAAGTTACTCCAATTCCAGCGGCACTATAACTTTTGGCGGCGGCATGCCAACCCCAGGCTATAAAGGTTCTGGTCGAAGTATTTTTAGCATTACTTTCAAAGCTAAGGCAACTGGCACAGCAAAAATTACTTATACTTCTGGGTCAGTTTTTGCCAATGATGGCGAGGGGACAAATATCATAAAAAGTTATGGCAGCTCAACTTTAACTATTTCCGCAGCCACCCCAGTTAATACCGCGCCAGAACCAGAACCCACGCCCCAGCCAAACCAACCCAGCATAGTGGCACCCAGCGTGACTTCCACAACCCATCCAAATTCCGATTCTTGGTATAACAAGCCGGACATTTCCTTGACTTGGACCCGGCCGAATAATAACTTTGGCGTCAGTTATATATTGGACCAAGTTGCAACTACCACCCCAGACGAAGCCTTAGAAACCAATACTGGCAGTGAAGATTTCAAGCAAACTGCAGATGGAGTTTGGTATTTCCATATCCGCGCCAAATACTCCACTGGCTGGTCTAACACCACGCATTTCAAAATCCAGATTGATACCCGGCCACCAGAAAATTTTTCACCCCAAATTTCCAGGGAAGGCGGCACGGGTAACCCGAACGTGATCTTGATTTTTTCTACCACTGATTCCTTAAGCGGCGTTTCTGGCTATGCCATTGCTTATGATGCGAATAATTTTGTTACAGTCACCAGTCCGTATACCTTAAAAAACCAAAAAGCCGGTTTGCACCAATACACGGTCCGCGCCACAGACCGGGCTGGCAATAGCCGGGATGCCATTGGCCAGTTTAACGTGGAAGGCAGTCCGGCGCCCAGGATTACCCAAGTGCCCAAAACCGTGACCTTATTCGGGGAAATTCCAGTGGAAGGTTTGACGGTTAAGGGTGATGAAGTAGTTCTGTTGGTTGATGGCAAGGAAGTCGGCAGATTTATAAGTGACAATTACCAAATTGATTCCAAAAACGGCGTAGCCGTACCCGAAGGCTTAGTTTTGTGGCGCTATGTTATCCAGCCTTTTTTAATCCCGGGTGACCACCAGTTGACTGCTTATGCCATAAACCAATTTAAGATTGAAAGCCCGGCTAGCGTGCCCGTACTTTTCAAAACCCTTGGTTCAGTCACCCAGATTTTCGGGTTTTACGTTTCCACCTGGGGCTTGATAATTTCCCTCTTGCTGGTCATCTTCATCTTAATCCTGCTCTTGCTCATCCTTTATGAGCGTTACCGGCATTGGCGCCGTCAGCAGGCTTTTGATTTGGATAAAGCCGAAGAGGAAATTAACGAGGAAATTGAAAAGCTACAAACTGTTTTGGAAAAGGATATCGCAGGAGCCATTCGCTCATCAATTAAAGAAAAATCAATTCAATCTGCTACCCATGACCAGATAAAAAAGGATCTAATCCAAACCCGGAGCCGGATTGACGGTTTGTTGGAGAAGGAAATCCAGCGCAAAAAGCGGAAAAGGAAATAAGGTTTTTTGGAATTGACTAAAGACCATTAATAAAGGGCAGTTTTTTATAATTATTATTTTTATTTGTCATTCCGACTGAGCCCGATTCATAGAAGGGCGAGTGGAGGAATCTCTATTGAACAAACGAGATCCCTCGGCTCCCGCCCGCTGTGCCTGTGGCGCTGGCTGGCGGGTCGCTCGGGATGACAAAAGGCGGAAGCAATGCTCTTAAAACTGATACTAAAAAAAGTTGACTTTTTCCGCTTTTTGCGCTATAATTAGTATGTAAAATAAAAAAATTAAAACAAAAACTATGTTTTGTCAGCGCGCGCCACAAAAAAGTATTAAGCTCTCCGTAATTTGGCTAGCGATTTTTGTTATCTTAGCCGGGATCCTGGCTGCCACTTACGGACCGAAAAGCATCCCCGATAAAGTCAGTTCTGCCACTGATTCCGTAATTGTCCCGTAAAAAACAATCACCAATCCACGAAATCACAAATGCTCGGCGGAGCATTTTTATAAAAGGTAAATTTTGGCTAGAATTAAAGACTATTGATTTTAAAAAAATAAGCATTTATGTCAGTCATTAGCGTTAAGAATTTAGTTAAACATTTTGGCCAAGTCAAGGCCGTTGATGGCGTTTCCTTTGAAATCGAGCAAGGCGAAGTTTTTGGTTTCTTAGGACCAAACGGCGCAGGCAAAACCACGACCATCAGGTGCATGATGGATTTTATCAGGCCAACCAGCGGGTCGATTGACATTTTGGGCTTGAATGCCCAGAAAAATTCCACCAAGCTGAAGCGCCGTATTGGTTTTTTGTCCGGTTATGTCAGGCTGTGCAGTAATTGGACGGGGGAGGAGCATATCAACTTTGCCAAGAATTTGAACGGTGAACATGATGACTCAACCGAATTAGTCGCCAGGTTTAATTTTGATCCAACCAAAAAAGCCAAATCACTTTCTTCCGGCAACCGCCAAAAGCTGGGCTTGATCCTGGCACTTTTTAACCAGCCAGAGGTGATTATCATGGATGAGCCGACAAATGCCTTGGATCCGCTCTTGCAGAATGAGGTTTACCAGCTTTTGGATGAAGCCAAAAAAAGAGGGGCGACAGTTTTCATGTCCTCCCATAATTTGGCTGAAGTAGATCGGGTCTGTACCAAGGTTTGTGTCATCAAAGAGGGCAAAGCTATAGCCACAGAAAGCATCAATAACCTCAAGCAAAAAAGATTATATTCGGTTCATGCGCATTTTGCCAAAACCGCACCCACCGAGGCGTTTCAAAAAATCGGCGCTACCATCCTTGAACAGCGGAATGATTACTTGACCCTAAAGATCAAAGGCAATATCGAACCAGTCATCAAACTTCTGGGCACTTTCCCTTTGCGGGATTTGCAGATCCAGCATGCTTCTTTGGAGGAAATTTTTATGGAATATTACCGTTAAGCTTATGTTGGACATAACTTTACGATTTTTAAAAGATAAATGGAAGTCGATCCTGGTTTACGTTATTGCCGGTATTGGATTTATGTGGATGTACGTGGGCATGTTCCCTTCCATTCAGAAACAGGCGGGAAATTACGCTGATATCGCCAAGGCTTTTCCTGAAGCCATGCTCAAAGCTTTTGGCATCCAGAATTTTTCCATCAGTCACCTGGAGAACTTCCTTTCCATTGAGCATTTCAGCCTGATTTGGCCATTGATGCTGATTTTACTGGTTACTGCTTTTGCGGCCAATGCCATTGCTGCGGAAGTTGAAAAAGGCACAATTGAACTTACCCTGGCTCGGCCGGTTTCTCGCCTCTCAGTTTTTTGGGGAAAGTACTTGGCTGGGATCATTGCCCTGCTAGTTTTTGTCGCCCTTTCAATTTTCAGCATTGCTCCGCTAGCTGGAATTCACCAGGTCTCCTATACTTTTTCGCACTTCGTTACCATGGCAGTCTTGGGCGCGCTTTTTGGCTGGGCGATTTTTTCCTGCGGCATGATGTTTTCAGCTTTTGTTTCCGACAAAAGCAAAGTCGGCATGTACATTGGCGCAGTCTTGATTGTCATGTACGTGCTTAATATTATTTCCGGTTTGAAAGAAAGTTTTCAGAACCTGCAATACTTTTCGCTTTTCCATTATTTTACCAGCGAAGCAGCCTTGGTCAACAATAATTTGCCAACCAATTCAGTCCTAGTTTTTGTGGGCGTTGCCATTGTCTGCACATTGCTGGCAGCTTGGCGGTTTGCCAAAAGGGATATTGCCACCTAAAAAAATTAAAACCCGCACCAAAGATGCGGGTTTATTAAAGAAATCAAGCCTGGAGTGAAAAGGATTATTTGCCAACCCGAATGATAATTTCTTTTCGCCCGAAAATTCCCAAAGCCTCAAAAATGGCGGTGATCAGCTGGTTTAAAAAAAGAATTCTGTATTGACCAGATGGAATTGGGTCCTCAGTGGTTTTGACGATTTTAGTCACAAAGGAGTAGAGACTTTAGTCTCTTAAATCCAGCCAGAGACTAAAGTCTCTACTCCGGATTTCCATTCAAACCCGTAAAACTTGCCAAGTTTTAGGGCTTTTGGTATAGTTTTATGTGACAAGAGCATATCTAGTTTTGTAAGCGCTTGTTTTTTATTTTTAGGCTTATTATATGGGGAAAACCAAAAAAGACGAACCAAAGAAGCCCAGCCCAGATCGTGGCCGTTTAGCCTTTTTAACTGACGTAAAAAACCGGCTGGTTAAGGATTATAATGCCATCACTTCCAGGATCGGTTCGCTGATTTCCAAAGGCAAAGGCTTGTTTGAAGAGCATGGCATTAAGGATGAAGAAAATGCGGCTGAAGTCGCTGAATACCAGAATCGGCTGTCGTTGGAAAAAAACCTGGAAAAAGCTAAGGGCGAAATTGAAGAAGCTTTGAAAAAAGTTGAAGCCGGGACTTATGGTATTTGCCAAGAGTGCGGCAACCAGATTGAAAGCGAGCGGCTGAAAATTTTGCCTTCAGCCACTATTTGCGCTGCCTGCATTAAAAAAGCCCGGCAGAAATAATTTTTATGAGTAAAAGATTTTGGCTGGCCACGCTTGCGGGTGTGGGATTGTTTATTCTGGACCGGGTCACTAGGACGCTGGCTTTTGGTCACGGGGATACGGTACTAATACCCAAAATTTTAAAAAGCCTGCCAATTAAAAATTTTGGCGTTGCTTTGGGCCTAAATTTTACTAATGGCCAAATCAGCGCCGTGGTCATTAGCAGTTTGCTCTTAGTCGTGGTGATTGTCCTGGCCACCCAAGGCTTAAAAAGGAAAAATTTTTATACTTGGCTTTCAACTAATTTGATTTTTCTTGGCGCCTTTTCCAACCTGCTTGACCGCGTAATTTACGGCAGCGTCAGGGACTTTTTAAAATTTTCTTTTTGGCCAACTACAAACAATATTGGCGATCTCATGGTAACCGTTGGCGCCATAATCCTGATCATTACTTATAAACCAAACCCTAAAAAATTATTAAAACATTAAAATTTTAATTGCCGCCGTTGATTTTTTGGAAAGGAGAAAGTCCACGGCGTGAGAGGAAAATGTCTACAACGATTTTGTCCGCTACTACTTTTGGCATCGAAGGCAGGACGGTTAAGGTTGAAGCCGATACCCAGTTTGGTTTGCCGAATTTCATGGTGGTCGGCCTGCCAGATGTGGCAGTCCAAGAAGCCAGGGAAAGAGTCAGGTCAGCCATCAAGGCGGCCGGTTTTGAATTTTATCGGCATAAAATAACCGTCAATTTAGCGCCAGCTGACTTAAAAAAAGCCGGTCCGGGCTTTGATTTGCCAATAGCCATAGCTCTATTGGTCCAGACCCAGCAATTACCAATTGAGTTGTGTGATAACCTATATTTTATTGGTGAATTGGGCCTAGATGCCAGTTTGCGGCCAGTTAGGGGCGCTTTAGCCTTAGCCCGAGTAGCTAAGCATATGCAGGCCCGGGCTTGCGTAGTGCCTTTTGCAAATGGCCCAGAAGCCGCTTTGGTTGAGGGCTTAAAAGTCATTGCGCCGAAAACCATGCCAGAATTAATTGCGCATTTGACTAAGACAAAATTGCTTGATGAAGTTAAAGCTTCAAAGCCAAAGCGGACAGAATATGAGACTTTAGACTTTTCTTTTATCCGCGGCCAAACCCAGGCTAAAAGGGCCATGGAAATTGCGGCGGCCGGCGGGCATAACATCCTTTTAGTCGGCCCGCCAGGCAGCGGCAAAACCATACTCGCCAGGAGCCTGCCTTCAATTTTGCCAGAATTGAATTATGAGGAAGCTTTGGAAGTCACCACTATCCATAGTATTGGCGGGATTTTGGCAAACGACGCGCCTTTGCAATTAACCCGGCCCTTCCGCACGCCGCACCATACCACTTCGACTGTTGCCTTGGTTGGCGGCGGTTCAACGCCCAAGCCTGGCGAAGTGTCTTTGGCGCATCATGGGGTTTTGTATTTGGATGAGTTGCCGGAATTTCCAAGGCAGGCTTTGGAAGCTTTGAGGCAGCCTTTGGAAGACGGCGTGGTTACGGTTTCCCGGGCTAGTCAAACCCTGAAGTTTCCAGCCTGCTTTACCTTGGTTGCCAGCCAGAATCCCTGTCCCTGCGGTTTTCGGGGTGATCCAAAAAAAAATTGCATTTGCAGCCCGGCGAATTTGATAAAATACGAAAGGAAAATTTCTGGGCCTTTATTGGACCGGATTGATTTGCATATCCAGGTTGCCAGCCAGAATTTCAAAACTTTGAGGCTGGATGGCGAAAAGTCTGAAAACTCAAAAGCAATCCGAAAAAGAGTGGTAATGGCCAGGAGGCTTCAGAATAAAAGGTTTAGGTTAGAAAAAATTTCCACCAATTCCCAAATGCACCCTAAATTAGTCGCTAAGCATTGTGGGTTGGATGCAGCCAGCCAAGCCTTGGTTCAGCAGGCGGTTGACCAAATGCATCTGTCTGCCCGAGGTTATGTTCGGGTTCTAAAGGTTGCCAGGACAATTGCGGATCTAGAAAATTCCGAAAAAATTTTACTGCCTCATTTAGCTGAGGCTTTGCAATACCGCAACCAGCCGAATTATTAGTTGACGAAAAGTGAAAAAAATGCTACAATTACATAGTAAAAATAAAAAGTCAAAACCATGCAAATTGAAGTTTTAAATGAACTCGAAAAACAAGAGCGGCAAAAACGGCTACAATGGTCAGTTGTTATCCGTTATATTGTGATATTCATAATTGTCTTTTTGTCTTGGTTATGTTCATTATTTGGCGTTTCCTTTTACTTGCCCGGAATTCTTTTTTCAGTTTCTTTAGCTTTGGCTTTTAACCTGATTTTAAGTTACATCTACAGCCAAAAAGCAGTCAGGCCATTTTGGCCTTATCTGGGTATTGTGGTCGACATGTTGGTTATCACCACTATTGTCCATTTTACCGGTGGTATAACTAGCGTATTTTTACCCCTGTACCTGTTGCAAATAGTCGGAACTAATGTGCAATTTTCCAGGCTAGCAGGCCCGATAAACTTTTTCATCGGCACTTTGCTTTTTGCCATATTATTTACCTTGGAAGATCAGGGTATTATGGTGCATTACACTCCTTTTCCAATTGCCCCGGACTTGCACCAGAATTACGCTTTTATTGCGGCCACGGGCCTGACCTTAGTTGTTTTAATGGCGGTTTCAACTTATCGCTCTGGTTATGTGGTTAGAAGTTTGGAGAAAGTTGAAACGGAATTGGCCAAAGTTAACGAAGATTTATTGAGAGCCAATAAAGCTTTTCAAATTGCCAATCAAAGGCTTAAGGATTTAGATGTTCTTAAAACCGAATTTATCTCAGTCGCTAGCCATCAATTACGGACACCCTTGTCTGCTATCAAGTGGTCATTAAAAATGCTTTTAGACAAAGATTTGGGACCAATAAACGATGAACAAGAAGAGTTAATTAAAAAAGGATACCAAAGCAATGAACGCATGATAAACATGATTAATGATTTATTAGATGTCTCCAGAATCGAAGAAGGCAGAATGTCGTATTTGTTCGTTGAACAATCAATTGACCCAATTTTAATTGAACTGATTGAAGAGCAGCAGCATTTTGCAAGAGATAAAAAAATTGAAATTGATTTTAACTCAGATAAAAAGCGTTCAGCTTTAGTCAAGGTAGATACCCAAAAAATTCATCTTGCCCTTCAAAATATTTTGGATAATTCCATAAAATACACGCCTTTGGGCGGAAAGATTAATATCAAATCAAAAATGGAAAAAGAAGAGTTGGTAATAAGCATTTCAGATACTGGGGTTGGCATCCCAGTAAACCAGCAAGCCCGAATATTTTCCAAATTTTTCCGGGGTGATAATGTTATGCGGATGCAAACCGAGGGAACAGGTTTGGGCTTATTTATCGCCAAAAATATTATTGAAAAGCATCATGGCCGAATTTGGTTTGAAAGCCATGAAGGCAAAGGTACAACCTTTTACGCAGCCTTACCCTTACCAAAAGGCAAAGTCTTGGCCAATGAATACAGCGAAGAGTTTGAACACGCCTTACAAAATTTTTAAAAATTTATGGCTTTACAAGTTTCCACTATAATCGATCTAACTAATGCCGGGGTGACTGGTTATTTGGCTTTTCGGCTGTATTCAGCCTTTGTGCAAAACCCCAAAAGCCAAACCCTTAAGAACTTTTTTTACCTGTATAGCATGTTGGCCATTGCCTACATTTTTCTTTTCGTGCCGAGGATTATTGCCAGCGACCAAACAAGGTTTTTAGGTTATAGTTTTGCGGTTGGGAACTGCTTTTTTTTGATTGCCGCGGCTTTTTATGGCAAGATAATCCTTTTTTTCACCAAACCACAGTGGGCCAAAAAGTTTTTTGTAATTTTTTTAATATTAACCGGCATTGGTTTAGTCAGGGCTTTTTATGAGCCGGCAAAACCGTTTGTTGATTCAACTACGGGCATTACCAATTGGAATGTTGATCTGGCTTTAGGAATTTATTATGGCATCATGATTTTGGCCATATTAATTCCTGGGATAATTTTCTTTTTAACAAGGGGGATTCAGGCCAAAACCAACCACGTGGTCAGGATACGTTCAAATACCATTGCCATTGGCACAATATTATTGATATTTACGGTAATAACTTTTTATTTAGCCAACACTGAGACTTTGGCCATACTTGGCGATTTATTTTCGGTAGCAGCTTTGCTTACCGTATTTTTAGGGGTAATATATCATCGTCCCAAACCAATACCCCAGATTATGCCAAACAATTCATTAAATAATCCAAAAGAATAATTTTATGCCAAGCCGACATATCGTCATAATCGAAGATGAAGACATATTAAGGGAAGTTTTGGTTAAGAAATTTATCCACGAAGGCTTTCGCGTTGATTCGGCAACTAATGGCGAAGATGGCTTGGCCCTAATCCAGTCAGCCAGGCCAGACGTAGTTTTACTGGATATCTTAATGCCAAAAATGAATGGTTATGAAGTATTAAAAAATTTACAGGCCACGGGCGATAAATTGCCGCCAATTATCATAATTTCAAATTCCGGGCAGCCAATTGAAGTGGATAAAGCCGTAAGTTTGGGCGCCATAGATTTTATAATTAAAGCCCAAATAACCCCTGAAGAAGTTTACTTAAAGGTTAATAAAATTTTTGAGCCAAAAATTCAAAAACCAAAGACCCAAGTTCAAAACGATGAAAGCCAAGAAGCAGACACGAAAATTTCAAAAAAAAGCAATGGAGAGTATAGGATTTTATTGGTTGAGGATGACCAATTTTTAAGGGATTTACTGGCAGGCAAATTAAAAAGAGAGGGCTTTGATGTGACTGCTTGTGTCGACGGCCAAGAAGGTTTGAGGACAATCCAGAAACAAAAGCCAGATTTAGTCTTATTGGATATTATCTTGCCAGGGTTGGATGGTTTTAATGTTTTGCAGCAAGTTCGTTTTTCCGCTGATAAGCAAGTATCAGAAGTGCCAATAGTCCTTTTATCAAACCTCGGTCAAGATTCTGACGTGGCTAAAGGCAAAAAATTAGGGGCCAATGACTATTTAATCAAGGCAAATTTAACGATTGACGATATCATTAAGAAAATCAGGAAATTTTTGAAATAAAAAAGACCTAAGCCATAATCAATCCAGGCTGCGGTTTATAATTTAAAGATAGCTTAGCGGATTTCTTTTCCCGCCATTTTGCATTACTTCAAAATGCAGGTGTGTACCAGTTGACCGGCCGGTTGAACCGACCATGCCGATTGTTTGACCGCGTTTTACCGATTGGCCAGCCCTGACGAATATTTTACTGGCATGGCCATACAAGGTTTCCCGACCGGCGCCATGGTTAATTATAATATGGAAGCCATAGCCATAGCGGGCATAAATTACGCTTTCTACCACCCCGCTGTCGGCGGCGTAAATTGGGCTTGAATAATCGCCATCTATATCCACGCCAGTGTGCCTATATTTATAATATTGGTTAATTCTTCGGCTAATAGTGGGCCATTGCAAACGGGCGCCTGGCACGACTCGGGCGGGTGCCGGGATATTGAAAATAGCGAATTTGCGGGTTGCAGAAGTGCTGGGTTGGATTGGTTGGACTGCAGGTTCTATGCTGCCGCCAGGAATGATTAATTCTTCCCCAGCATTTAAGGCTTCACCGCTGGCTAAGCGATTAAAGGCTAAGATTTTTTCTGAATCCGCCTTATATTTTGTAGCGATTTTTTTAATTGTTTCACCGGATTTAATGGTATGGATAACGCCGTCGATTGGCAAAATTGTTAATTTTTGGCCGGGTTTAATATAATCAGCCTCGCTTAAATTATTGGCCCATAAAATTGTTTCCGTGCTAATGCTGAATTGCTGGGCGATTGAACTTATTGTGTCACCGCCTTCAACAATGTAATACCTGACTTCTTCAGAACTATCTTCGCTTGTACCGCCACTGCCTAAAGCCAGCTGCTGCTCGGGGTTATTTTCTGAAGTTGAATCAGCTACCGGCCTGGCAGCAATATTCAAAGTTGGGGTCAAGGCCAATTTTTGTTCCTTGTTAATTTGGGTTGCAGGGCCTTCGATTATTTCCAAATCCTCAGAAGGATCGCCTGGGAAAATATTGGCAAAAATGCTTTTTCGGCCGAAGGTTGCTGGATCAGAACTTTGGGCCTGGACATTGTTAAAAGCGATAAGCATAGCCACGATTGCGACCAAGGCTGTGACCGTGTTTCGGTGGAAAATAAAATAGGCCCAGCGGTTTTTTGTCGGCGCGATTATTTTATTGAGCTTACTTTTGAAAAGCCGGTAGAGGCGGTAAAGCGGCCGTAATATGATTAGCCAAATCAAACGTCCCAACCATTTAAATGGCGTCAATAGCAATAGGATTATCTTTCCCAAACCCATTAATATTGAACCAAGAAAATTCAATATTTTTATGAGTGAGCTCAAGAAAATTTTTATGACTCGATCGCTAATAAGTTAAGCTTTAATCATAAATAGCCACCACGTCTCATATTATAAAAAATCCCTAGGGAATAATAGAGATTGATGAATTTCCAAACTAACATGCAGGCGTTTTTATGTCAAGCCACATTTTGGTTTTTTGGCTAATCTAAGGCAAAAAAATTGAGGTATTCATTGACAGAATAATTGGAATCTATTAGTGTATCATCGGTTCCCATGAGAGCCGCGGTGGCACTCAGTTTGAAGTTCGAAACAAGTTCATTGATAAAAGATTAAGGAGTGGAAAGGTGTTTTTAAAATTGCCCGAACTACGCGTGACAGTTAACTCGCGATGTGAGCGCGCGTGTTTCTTCTGTCGTTACTCAGGAGAGGGGGTCGAAACGCCAGCGATGGCAGAGTTGGATATTAGGACAGTACTTACCGTTGTTAAGATATGTGAGAGTTTTGGTGTTTCCTATGTGAAGCTTACTGGCGGTGATCCTGCGCTTTGGCAACCACTTGTGGATTGTGTAAGAGTAATCAAAGAACAGACAGCATGCCGTGTTGAGGTCATTTCTCGCCATCCTAAGATCGCGGCATATGCACATCTTCTCGCTCAAGCAGGGGTGGATATGCTGAATATAAGCATTGATACTCTCGATCCGACTTTGCACCGCAAGATCACGGGCGTAAACGACTTGGATGGCATCTTAGATGCACTCAAGGCATGTGTGAATACCGGCGTATCTTGTAAAGTTAATATGGTCGTACTCGCAGGCATCAATGATCACGAGATTGATGCTCTTATCTCGTTCAGTGATTCTCTTGGAGTTAAGGTGGTTAAGCTTCTTGATCTCATGACAGACATTGAGGACGGAACGGAAACTTTCGTACAACGGATGCATCTACTCGGATTCGGTTCGTTGCGTGAGGTTTATTTACCGTTGCAGAGCATTGCAAGTAGGTTGAAAAAGCGAGCGGTCGGTGAACGTAGGTTTCTACAATTAGGAGGCCTCGGTAATCCTATGCTCAGTTTCACGATGCCATCTGGAATGGATGTGGTGATCAAAGACCACCACGCCGGTGCGTGGTACGGTTCTATCTGTAAGGGATGTAAGTACTATCCGTGCAGTTCGGCTCTTATGGCACTTCGTCTTACAGCCGATATGCGTTTGCAGTACTGTCTATTTCGGGAAGATCTCTGTATCGACATAAAATTAATTAAGGCTAAAAGCCTTTGCAATATTATCGCCGATGTGCTTCAGGTGTACGACCAAGCCATTTTTCATGCCTGTCCCGAATAATCAGTGGTTAATCACCACTTAGGTATTTAAGAAGAGAGGAACACTTAAAGCCTTATTCATTTATGAGTGAGTGAGGCTTTTTCAAATGTTCTATAGCTTTTTGCAGGATTTTTAACATTGATCCAATCATGCACATAGAATCAATTTGCGCTAAATCTTCAATATCCCACCAGATATATCGTGAATGTTCTTCCGAAAGTTGCACGTGATTGTTAGTTAGTTCAGTTAAAAAATTGAATTGCCGCGCTTTTTTTCCATCAGGTGATATGGCATCGAAAGACCCGATGTATTCATGTATTTTTGCTACTTTTAAATTTGTTTCTTCAAATAATTCTCGTTCCACGCCCCGGAGAATATTCTCGTCGGCTTTAAGGTTACCGCCGGGTATTTCTATATAGCCTGGGAGAAAATCGTCGCGTGAAGATCGTTCAACAAGCAAAATTTTTTTATGAAAAATTGGTATTGCTCCAACGAGTATCCTTTCAATACCATCGGATTCAGCTTGTTGTTTTAATTTTTCTGCGAATTGTTGGAGTTCAAATCTTTGTTCCATAAGTAAGTATGTGTTGTAAAAGTTTTATTTAGTAGTCAAACTCGGGTTGGTAATACGAATCTGTTGGTCGTGGTTTTGGAATAAACACCTTATTGTATTCAAATATAACAAATGCTTATCATTTTGTCAGCCTGCCGTAAGCATGTGTTGTTAGGGCTAATTTTTCGGTTTTTGGCTAATCTAAGGCAAAAAAAATCTTGAAAAAAGCCTGGATATTTGGTAAATTGTATTGACAATGGGTAGCAACAAATACCAGCCGGAAAAGCTGGAAAATAAATGGCAGCAGGCTTGGTTGAAAGCGAAAATTTTCCAAGCCAAAGATTTTCCGAAAATGAAAAAGCATTACGTTTTGGATATGTTCCCATATCCTTCAGCCGAGGGTTTGCATGTCGGCCATCCAGAAGGCTATACGGCTTCAGATATTTTTGCCCGATATTTGAAGATGAATGGCTTTGAAGTCCTGCACCCCATGGGTTGGGATGCTTTTGGCTTGCCCGCGGAAAATTACGCTATCAGAACCGGCACCCAGCCCGAAGCCACCACGCAGAAAAATATTAAGAATTTCAAGCGCCAAATCCAGTCCTTAGGCTTTGCCTATGATTGGTCCAGGGAAATAAACACCACCGATCCTGAATATTACAAGTGGACCCAGTGGATATTCTTGAAATTATTTGAAGCAGGTTTGGCTTATGAAGCTTTTGCGCCCATCAACTGGTGCCCGAAAGATAAGACTGGCTTAGCTAATGAGGAAGTGGTTAACGGTAAGTGTGAAAGGTGCGGGACAGAAGTGGTGAAAAAAAATATCCGCCAATGGCTGGTAAAAATTACGGACAGGAAATATATAGATCGCTTATTATCGGGTTTAGAAAAATTGGATTGGCCAGAATCCATAAAGTCACTCCAGAAAAATTGGATTGGTAAAAGTGAAGGAGCGACTGTGAGTTTTTCTGTCATTGCGAGGAGCGAAGCGACGACCTGCCCGCCGAACTCGCTATGGCGAGGCAGGCGGGAACAATCCCGCATTAATAATGAGATTGCCACGCCCCTTGGTAAGCTCGGGGCTCGCAATGACACAATAGAAGTCTTTACCACTCGGCCGGATACGCTTTTTGGCGCCACTTATTTGGTTTTATCGCCCGAACATCCATTAGTAGATGAAATTACCGCTCCTATGCAGAAGAAAGCGGTTGAGGATTATAAACTTCAAGCTAGTAAAAAATCAGACTTGGATAGGACAGACTTGGCTAAAGAAAAGACTGGGGTTTTTACCGGGGCTTATGCTATTAATCCGGTCAATAACAAAAAAATCCCAATCTGGATTGCGGATTATGTTTTAGCATCTTATGGTACAGGCGCCATTATGGCTGTGCCCGCGCATGATGAACGGGATTTTGAGTTCGCCAAGAAATATAAATTACCGATTGTTAAAGTCATTGAACCACCCAAGGTGATGCCTAAACGGACTCTGGAATCGTTTGCTTCTTCAGGGGCGGCCGGTCATCTGCAAGGCGATATTGAAAGTGATTGTTGGATTGGTGGCGGAGTAATGGTCAATTCCGGGAAATACGATGGAATGGACTCTTTAAAATTTAGCAAAGTAATTACTGATTGGTTGGAAAAAAATGATAAAGGCCACCAGGCAGTCCAATACAAGCTTCGTGACTGGGTTTTTTCCAGGCAAAGGTATTGGGGCGAGCCCATCCCCATTATCCATTGCGAAAAATGCAAAACAGACGTGGAACTGAATGCTTATGAAATACACTTTTATAATCAAGAATCTTGGGACATGATCATGTCTGGAGAAAAAACCGTTGAAACCCGGGCTTTAAACCCTGATGAAAAATTAAAATATTTTGGCAATATAAAAAAAGGCAATTTTTTAAGAGCGGTCAATAAACAGACAAAACAAGTCCAATTTTTAGAAGTTTTAGAAGCAAAAGCATTTGCTAGTTTGGAAGAACTTTTCAAACGTCCTATTTTAATCAAGCAGATTTATCCTAAAATCAGCATTAAAACCTTAAAAGATTTAAAACAAGCCTTTAGTTTTACGCCAGAATATGTGGACCGTATCCAAAGACATGGTTTGATTGCCTGGAAAATAAAGAAAATCCAGCCTGGCTTGATTGCTGTACCGGAAAAAGATTTGCCCTTGGAATTGCCAAGGGTAAAAGCATACCAACCCACTGGTACGGGCGAATCCCCTTTGGCTTCAATTGAAAAATGGGTGAAAACAAAATGCCCCAAGTGCGGCAGTAAAGCCAGACGGGAAACCAATACCATGCCCCAATGGGCAGGTTCAAACTGGTATTTCATCCGCTATTGCGACCCGAATAATGAAAAACAAATTGCTTCCCCTGAAAAATTAAAAGCCTGGCTGCCCGTGGATTTGTACGTAGGCGGAGCTGAGCACGCGGTTTTGCATTTGCTGTATGCCCGCTTTATTTATAAATTCTTATTCGACCTCGGCTCCGTGCCAAAAGAGTGCGGTGATGAGCCGTTTATGAAATTAAAAAACCAAGGCTTGATTTTGGCGCAAGACAATCAAAAAATGTCCAAGTCCCGCGGTAATGTGGTGAATCCAGATGAGGTTATAAAAGAATTCGGGGCGGATGCCATGCGCATGTATGAAATGTTCATGGGCCCTTTTGAAGATGCCAAACCCTGGAGCATTAATGGGATTGTTGGCGTGAAAAGGTTTTTAGATAGAGTTTGGGTTGATGTTAATGCATTACATGATGATGTTGAAAAGCAATCATTGACAGTAAGGAATGGTTTTTCAAAATCAATCCATGGGTTAATTAAAAAGGTAACCCAGGATATTAAAAATTTTGGATTTAATACATGCATTTCAGAGTTTATGATCTTTTTTAATGGTAAGGACGGAAAACCAGATTGGCGTCCGAAATTGAATAAACAAGACGAGTGGGAGGCTGTTAGTGAAATTGGCAAAGCGATTGATATGGATGCTTTAAAAACATTTTTAAAATTGCTTTCACCTTTTGCTCCGCATATTGCTGAAGAATTATGGAGATTATTAGGTAACAAAGGTTTTATAGCCATTGAAGCTTGGCCAAAATATGATGAATTGAAAACCCAAGCCAAAGAAATTGAAATGCCCATTCAGATTAATGGCAAAGTTCGCGATAGAATAATTGTTCCGGCTGATACCTCAGAAACGGAGATAAAAGCAATGGTTTTAGGAAGAGAGAAAGTGAAAAATTGGCTCCAAGGCAAAGAACCTAAAAATTTCCGATATATTAAAGGCAAAATTGTCAGTTTGGTCATTTAAACCATGATTCCTAAGGTTGAATTAATATATTCATATGAATATGCCGAAAGGCTTTTTAGGGGTGGACTGCAGGAATTTGAAGAAGCCTGGGCTAGCCTAATCAAAAATGGCGCAATATTTGAGGTAATATTTGACCAAGCCATTGATCCCATTTTGAAAAACCTGCCCAAAGTCACGGGCTATGAATGGGTTTGGGAGAAAAGTTTTTTACCTGTATATTTAATTGCAGAAGGGCAAGCCTTTCCAGAACCTTTAAGCCTGGTGGCTAGCGATAATCCCGAACAGATGCTTTATGAGCTTATCCGCATGCTGACGCGGATAAATATTAAAACCGGCTTTGCCAATGACCAGCTACGCGACCAGACCATCCAAAATGTAATGAAAGAAGTATTGAAACTTGCAATAATAAATATTTACGACGCGGTGGCTGATGCGGATTTAAACTTAAGAGAAAAATATGGTGAGGATTTTCAGGTTTCCACCCTGGATCTCGCTAAACACCCCTTAAAGTATTATTTAGATAAAAAGTAAAATGGATATTGTTAAAATTAATTTTAAAAAACCCCAAGCCGAAATCATTCAAGAAGCCCTGAAACTGCTTTTATTGGGCGGAGTGGTGGTTTACCCGACTGATACGGCGTATGGCTTGGCAGTTGATGCATCTAATGAAGAAGCAATCGGCAAAATTTTTATAATGAAGCAAAGAATCCAAAAACCTTTGCCAGTTTTGGTTGAAAATCTGAAGATGGCCAAAAAATACGTAACTATTGATATCTACGTCGAAAGCTTGATGAAAAAATATTGGCCTGGGGCCGTGACTTTTATTTTGCCTTCGAAAAACGTTTTACCCAAAAGTTTAACCTTAGGCCTGTTAACGCTTGGAGTTAGGCAAGCAGACCAAGCTGTGGCCCAAGCGTTAATTAAGGGTTTAAGCAGGCCGATTACCACCACCAGTGCCAACATTTCCGGGGCTGGAGTTTTTTATTCAGGCCAGGAGGTTGCCAGGCACTTCGGGAAATTCCAAATTAAGCCTGACTTGATTTTAGATGCCGGCGATATTCCGGAAGAACCGCCTTCAACCATCGTTGATTTAAGCCAAAAACCGCCAAAAATATTACGGACCGGAAGCATTAAGGTGGTCTTGCCAAAAAGGAAATTACCCAAGAATTAAGTTTTATGTTTGAAAAGTTTCGTGGAAACTTCACGGCATATTTTTCTAAGCACCCCAGCCATGAAATGAAGGAGCTGTATTGGTCCGTTGGTATTTTAGATTTTGCCACGTCAGCCATCGCGCTTTTTGAGCCAATATATTTATGGACTTTGCATTACAGCTTATCCCAGATACTCATTTTTTACGGGTCAGTTTATCTTTTCTATATAATTTTAATCCCGTTTGGGGGCAGGATTGCGGCAAAGTTTGGCTTCGAACACTCCATTCTTTATAGCCATTTTGCTTTTATAGGTTATTACATGGCGCTTTTTGCCTTACCCAGCCTGCCCTGGCTAATATTTGTAGCCCCGATAATTTTTGCCATCCAAAAATCACTTTACTGGCCGCCGTACCATGCGGATTTTGCCATTTTTTCCGCCAAGGAACAGCGGGGTCGGGAAGTAGCGGGAATCCTAACTGTTAATGCCGTAGTAACAATCCTCGGCCCGATATTCGGCGGTTTGGTTTTGAATTTTTTGGGTTTTCATTCGCTTTTCATCATCATCTCGGTATTGTTTTTGGCTTCTTGCCGGCCACTTTTTAAACTCAAGGAAATCCATGATGCCAAGCCTTATTCCTATAAAACCTATTGGCAGCTGCTTTGGAAGCCGAGCCATAGACAAAGCACGATTTCCTATCTTGGTTATGGCGAAGAGCTGGTTGCCTTGATTATGTGGCCGATTTTCCTGTATTTAGCCATCCCGAATTATTCCGAATTAGGCTTATTGGTTGGCATTTCAACCTTAGTCACGATTTTATTGGTGTTAATAATTGGTAAAAAAGCCGACCAGGCTCCGCAAAAATCAGTTTTAAGCCTGGGTAGTTTTTTTATGGCTGGAATATGGATGCTTCGGGCGATTTTTGCGTTAACGCCTTGGAAACTGATTACTTTGGATGCCATAGGCCGAACCGCAAAAAATACGGTTTCAATTCCCATGATGTCCATGACTTATGAGCACGGCATGCGGGAAGATCCGTTGGCTATTGCTGTTTTTTTTGAGCAAGCCTTGGCTATTGGCAAATTCTTAATGGCTGTCATTTTGCTTTTCTTAATCCAATATATGAATCCTTGGATAGCTTTTTTTGTCTTATCCGCCGGGGCAAGTATTTTATACCAACTCTGCAAAGCGCCATCGCCTGAGGAAAAGAAATTAGTGTGAAAGACCAATTCGACCAGCAGTCTGTACGTACACAGTTGCAAAATTCTAGAATTTGGCCAAACAAAAGCTTGAGCCAAAATTTTTTAGTTGACCAGGAGATCTTGCAAAAAATAATCCTTAACGCTGATTTGCAAAAAGACGAATTAGTTTTGGAAGTTGGGGCGGGCTTAGGCATTTTAACTTGGGAATTAGCCAAAAGGGTAAAAAAGGTTTTAGCCGTAGAGTATGATCAGCAAATCCTTCCAATGTTAAAAGAAAATTTAAAAAGCCTTAATAATGTAAAAATTTTGCAAGCGGACATCATGAAATTTCCTATACAGGAATTGCTAAAAAATTTTGGCTCAGAAGAAGTCAGGAAATATAAAATAGTCGCAAATTTGCCATACCATTTAACTTCACATTTCTTGAAAAAATTTTTAAGTTCTGACTTTCCGCCAAATTCTTTTAGTTTATTGCTCCAAAAAGAAGTGGCTTTGAGAATTTGCGCCAAGCCAGGCGACATGAGCTTGCTAAGCATAAGCGTGCAAATGTTCGGCCAGCCGGAAATTGGGGTCTTTGTGCCAAAACAAGCTTTTTGGCCGCAACCAAAGGTTGATTCAGCTATACTTAACATAAAGCGACGCATAAAACCTTTAGGTAATGAATTTACCAGGTTCCAAGTTTTTAAGTTCGCGAAAATAGCTTTTAGCGCCAAAAGAAAGACTTTAGTAAATGCTCTTTCTGGCGGTTTGCATGAAACACCCAATAAAATCAGGGCCTATTTAAATACCTTAGGTCTTTCACCCATGATCCGTGCCCAAGAACTAAACCTGGATCAGTGGTTTTCTTTGGCCAGGCTTTTAAATACTAAAAAGGGTTGATCCCGCACCACTTTTCAACAAAAGTTTGTCTTTTTAATTATGGTTATTCTTTTGCGAACAAATTATAACCGAGGTTTAAGTGTTTGCATGAAAAGTGGTGCGGGATTGACATAATTGTTTGAATATGTTTTGACAAGAGAGGTGTTTTCTGCTACAATTAGGGCAATTCTGAAGAGGTTTATTTTATAAATAAAGTTTTTAAATCCAAAAGCACATGCCTAATACCCCACCTCAAGAAGACGGGGGACCAAGCGATGAAACAGGTAAAACCAACCAAGACCAGTACTCCAAGCGCGTGCTGTTATTTGTGCTTTGTTTTGGGGTGGCGGCTTTAATTCTTGGCGGTATCCAGCTTAAGAAAAATTTACAGCAACCCTTTAATCTCCTTTCAAATCCAAAAATCGCAAACTCCAGCAATACAAATACCCCCCAGGATGAAACGCTCCTCGCCCTGAAAGCCAAAGATACGGACAAAGACGGCTTGTCTGATTATGCTGAGCTTTATTCCTACAACACCAGCCCCTATATTGCGGATTCAGACAGCGACGGCTTAAGTGACAAACAAGAAATTGACCAGGGCAAAAATCCAAACTGCCCAGAGGGCAAGGCCTGCAGCCTAATTGAGGCAAACAGCAACATCAATTCAGCTGCCAACACCAATACAGCCGTGAATTCGGGCGAAGTTACCGCCGCCCAATTAAGGCAATCGCTTTTAGCCGCGGGCGTCTCCCAAACCGAACTTGACCAAATTGATGATGCTACTCTGCTCCAGCAATATAAAAGCATTGTCGCTGAAGAGCAGAGCAATTCAAATTCATCAACAAATTCCGCAAATTCTAACGCAGCCAAAACCAATGCCGCCACAAATTTAAACGTCAATGCGGCCACGGGTTTAACCAAAGAGCAATTGCAGAATTTAACTCCTGCGGAAATCCGGACATTTTTAAAACTCGGCGGCGCCACGGATGAGGCCTTGAACCAGTATGATGATGAAACTTTGAAAGCCGTGTTCTTGCAAGCCTTGGAAACAACCCTGACTAACTCGAACATTAACAGCTAATTAGGTGAGATTGCCACGCCCCTCGTCAGACTCGGGACTCGCAATGACAAATAAATAAACCTCGACGAGTGAGTCTGCCATCCCCCTCACCTTTAGTCCCTCTCCCCCTTTTCTGAAAGGGGGAGAGGAGGGGGTAAGCATCCTCTTTCGCCAGGTTACACTCCCCTCTCCCCTTGAGAGAGAGGGTCTCGGGGTGAGGGGGAATGCAAAGAGGATGACCACCCTTGAACCTCTCCTCGCAATGACAAATTAAAAAGACTTCAACCAAAAACTAATAAATTTTGTGAAAAACATCTTTAGTCAAACCCATAAATTCTTCAAAAAGAATACTCGGCAGGCGTCTAAACCTAAAAAGTTTTTAGTTTTAGGTTTGATGGTGCCTTTTATTTTGGTTTCCATGTTTTTAGTGGCTGTTAAGCCAACTGAAACCAAAGCTCAATATGTTGACCCAAGCTGGTATAGTACATATTTGCCTAGTATTGCTAAAGAAACCGCAGTCGAAGTAAAAAAAACATCCATCAGCCTTTGGGAAAAAATAAAGAAAGTCGCCTCTGATGTGGCTTTTAAAAATGCTTTAAAGGTTTTCTTGGGGAAAATCGCGGAAGATACTGCCACCTGGATTGCTTCCTCTGGACCTGGCCAAGGGCCGTTGTTCCCGGATACGACGACTTATTTCAAGGATCTTGGCAAAGCCGCGGCTGGCGATTATTTGGATTCAATATCCAGAAATGTCTTTGGTTTTAGCATTTGCGATCCGGGAGCGGCCAAGCTGGATATCGATATTGCTTTAAGAATTAATTTAAATCCCAACTGGTGCAAGCAATCTTGCCAAAAGAATTATGAAGACGGAAAAGATTCTTTAGTAGTACAGATAGGGGATGTAAAATCAACCTGGAGGTTTCCTTTGGGAGCGATCAGGACTGCTATTAGTGAACTTAATGCATTAAAAGCCCAGGGCAGCTCTTCAATTTTTTGGTGTAATGAATATGGAATTGATGATTGCTTGAAGTTGTATCAGGAAGCTTTAGCAAATGGCGAGGAAAAACTACTTTCTGACTTGAAGCTTTGCAACAACCTTTGTTCAGCGGAAAGAAGGAAAGAAGCTTGTACAATCGACAAAATTAGCCAGAATTTGCAGCAGGGAGTCATTTCCGTCAATGGCTATAGCGTCAAAGGCGAAGCTTTACAGCAAGCCTTTGAATCCGGGAAATTGCCAGAAATTTTCAAACCCGAAGGAAACGCTTTAGGGCAATTTTTAGCGCTCTCAGCCGAAGCCGACCAGGCGGCTGTTGAAAAAGAGCGGGTGGAAAAAGAAGTCCACACCGACACTTTTGGCATCGGGCCAGTACGCAGCCTGATAAGCGGGGGTATAAAAACTCCGGCTGATATAACCGGCAGAGCAGCCGAAGACGCGACCTCGCCGACCAATGCCGGTTCGGCCTTTGGCGTTTATACCGGCTCGCCAGTTGCGGACGCGATTGGCGTTTTTACAAACACCCTGACTAAAAAATTAATAGAAAGGATTTTCAAAGGAGGCATTGCTGACCCGCAGTCCAAAAGCACGGTTTTTTCCGGCACAGGGTTAACCGCTAAAAGCGGCGTAAAGGCTGCCAAGGAAAGGTTTGCCAGTTTGGCCCAGGTGAATTTTGGCTCTGGCGGAGCCGTGGATATATTAAATGAATTAAGCGCTTGCTCGACTGAGTCTTCGGGCGTTGCCACTACGGTTCCCACGGTGGAAGCATTACCGAACAATTGCGTGATTGATTCGTCATTCCGCCAGGCAATTGAAGAAAAATTGACAGTCCAGGAGGCTATTGATAAAGGCTTGTTGCCGGATCAAAAGGTCTTTGGTTTTGATGCCAACGGCCAGGAGCCGAATTTCCGGAATGGTTATCCATACCGAAGCTTAATTATTTTAAGAAAATATCGGATCATCCCAGTAGGTTGGGAATTAGCCGCGTTGTATATCAGGGATTTTGAACGCCAAAATGTGACTTTAAGCACGATCGTCAAGCAGTTTGACAGTCCTGATTCTCCTTATTTCCGCCTGGTTGACCCAAATTGGGTTTTGAAAGCGCCAGAAGCAATTTGTTCAAAGACCGGCTATACGGATACCACGGTCAGTTCGCAATATGAAGATACTGATGGCGATGAGATGGGCAAAAAGAATTTGGATTATTCCAAAAGGTATTGCAACAGCGATTCAGACCAAAACGCAGGCAAAGAATGCGCTTGTACTCTCAAACCGGAAGATACCTCCAATACGAACGTGTTAAAATGTATTTCCCAAAGTGATACTCTTTCAAACACATGTTTTAAGGAGCATGAGAATGGTCTATCTGATGGAGTAAAAATAACCGAAAAGGAGACCTGTGCTTTTATAACACCCAGGGAACAGCAGATCCAAAGGCAAGAAACCTGCGTGGATGAAAAAACTTGCATTTTGGAAAATGATGATGGCACCTGCAAACAGTTCGGTTCTTGCGTGGAAGAAAAGGAAGTTTGGCTGTTTAACGGCCAGACCTGCAATCAGGAATTTGCTTCTTGCCAGACTTATACCGATCCGGGCGGCCAGGAAGTAAGCTATCTGCAAAATACTTTGCAAAAAAGCCTTTGTTCAACGGAAAACGCCGGCTGCGCGCAGTATTGTAAGGCTTACGATTTTGATACTGGCAAGTGGAGCTGTGATTCTTCCAGGGCTAATACCAAAAGATTTGATAATGACGTCCAGTCTTGTGACGCTTCAGCCGAAGGCTGTACCGAATTTATCCGCCAGGCCACGGGCACAAACTTGGTCAGGAATGGCGGCTTTGAACAATCCAAAATAGTCAGTCCAGCCAATAATGCGGAATTCAGCGGTTGGTTGACGAGTAATATCGCCCAGACTTGCGGTGCGCAAAGTTTTGTCTCCACCGATGTAGCTGGCGGAAACCAAGCAGTAAAATTGCAATGGCTGCCGGATTGCGCAGGTTCAGACCCCATGCATTATATAGCCACGAGCATTGATACGGGTACGCAACTGGCCAACCGGACTTTTGCCGTTTCTTTTTCAGCCAAGTCAACTGACCTCGCCTGCAAACCCGAATTTCAACTGTCTGCCGGGTCAAATTATTCAACAATGCCAGACATTACCGTAACCCCGGAATGGCAGAGATTTAGTTTTAATTACACTTGGGCCTCAACCGTTACTGAAGAATCAATGGTTTTGATGTTGAGGTCAAGCAACTGCGTTTACTTGATTGACAATGTCCAGGTTGAAGAGGGGGCGAGCCTGACGGATTATAAGGATTATGGCGCGACCAATTTGGTGCATTTGAAAAAGGCGCCTTCTGAACCGGGCTATAACCTGGGCTGTACGGGCAATCCAATCACGGATCCAGCGGCCTGCAAGAATTATATTGCCAAATGTTCCAAAGATGACGTGGGCTGTGATTTGTTTACTCCCATCGCTGGCGGCATGAGCGTGCCGGCCAAAGCCGGAACTAGCTGTCCAGCTGATAAAGTCGGTTGCGCGGCTTTCCGTGAACAGTCAACTCAAGGCGGGGTATTAATTGACCACGACACGAGAACTGGCATGTATTGCCAATCCCAACTGCAGGATCCTATTTATAAATTTGTTTCCTGCACTGATGATTTTCAGTGTGGCGGAGCAGCTGGAGCATTTACTGATTGCCAGCCTTTAGTTTCTTTTATCGCCAAATCCGGACAGACTTGCACAGCCGAAGATGTGGGCTGTGAAGCCTTTACCAACTTGGATGAGGTGGCCAAAGGCGGGGAAGGCAAAGCCCAATTTACCAAACTGCAATTATGCGTCAGGCCCGATGACCCGCAATTGGCTAATTATTATTCTTGGGTTGGTTCTAGCGAATCGGGTTATCAGCTGAAGCAATTCAGATTTAAAAAGAGTATTGTTGACGCTGGTCCCTGTACTAATTTGGATGTTTCCCAAAACCCAAACGCTGCATGTATTGATACTGTGGCAACCCAGGCAACTTGTACCCAACCAGATTTGGCAACCAACCCAGATTGCGGGGAATTTTATGATACCGATGGTGCGATTTATTACCGCCTGCGATCCCGAATAATCGAAGCTTCAGAAAACTGCCAACCTTTCAGGAACAATGTCGATAGCCGGGTTTACTATGCGGATTCCAACAAATCCTTAAGTTGCTCAATAGAGGCAGTGGGTTGCCGCGAGTATATTGGCGACACTGGCGGTAACACCAAGATTATTTTAAATAGCGATTTTGAAAAAGGCTCATATGCGCCCTGGGCTTACACCGTGCCAGCAACCAGCAATCCGAGCACAGAAAGCATTAATTATGGCGGCCATTCGCTACAAGTTAATGCGGCGGCTAATGCCCAAGCCCAAGCGAATATTAATAATTTAATCCGCCAAGACGCCGATTACAAGGTGACTTTTTGGGTAAAAAGCCAGGCTGGCGACGCAGTTCTTAAAGCTTTCTTATCTTCAGCGGGAATTGATAAGAGTTTTGGCGAAGTCACCATAAAAGCCGATTGGAACCAATTCAGTTTGGGTCCGTTGAAATTCGATAGTTCGGTTGATGGCGTTAACGACCTTTTGTCTTTCAGCTCAAATACTGGCTTCTTTATTGATAACGTGGTTTTGACTGAGCTGACTGACAACCAATACAGGATCAAAGCTTCCCAAACTGCTTGCGGCGGTTTTGAAGGCTGCCAGGCTTACCAAAACCGCTCTGGCCAGATCCAAAACCTTTCCAGCTTTGCCAAACTTTGCAAGAGCGAAAAGGTTGGTTGTGAAGCCTTGATTAACACCAAAAACTCAACCAGTCCGTTTGCTGAAACCATAAGCCTGTCTAACCTTCGCGGTGACGTTGATGGCGACGGCAAGCTAACCTCGACTGACGCGGAATACATCATTAGTTATGTTTTTAAAGGCGGGCCCGTTCCATTTGTAGTTGAATCCGGAGATGTAAATAATGATGGCAAAATCGATACCGGCGATTCAGTCATGCTTATGAATTATCTTTTGAAAAAAGAATCTTTGCCAACCGCCGCTTATGTCGCGGATAAAATTACTTTGCCAGCTGATTCAGTTGAATATTGGGTGAATGATCCGGAAAAAGCCTGCCAACCGGAAAACAAAGGCTGCCGAAGTTTTGGCCGGGAAACTTTTAAAGCCGCAGATGACTTAACTAAGTCCCAGGTTTTGCAAAGCACGGAAAGTGTTTACTTAAAAGACCAGCCAGATAATTATTCCCAGACACTTTGCGGTGTTGACGCGCTTTATTGCGATGAATTTACCAAGTCTGACGGCGGTAAGGAATATTTCAAGAATCCAGCTAATCGGACTTGCAGCTATAAAGAATCTACGGTCGGGAATACTGGCGGCTGGGTCTTGAATGGCACTGACCTTTCTTGCCCGAGCTGGGCAATTAATAACATCCCGCCAGCCGTACCTTACGGCGGTTATGCAGGCACTTGTCCTTCTGAACAAAGCGGTTGCGGTAATTTCCTGGATCCTTTAGGCACCGGCCAAAATTCAGTTATTAACGGTGATTTTAATCAGGTGGAAGCTGGTCAACCGAAAAGGTGGATTAAGAATCCGGCTAACGGAGAGTTTTCCGAAGACCATAATGGCGCTAAAGCAGTCAGGTCAATCATTTCTTCCGGCACGCCTTCTTACAAACAGAATATTATCTTGGATGCCAATACTTATTATGTCTTAAGCGCTGAAGTAGAAAAAGATGGCGCCGAAACAAACAATCCGATAATTGAGCTTAATAATTGCCGCAATGCCCAAAACGACTTGGTTAAGATTTTCTCCCCAGACTACAGCATGATCCCGACCGAAAAAGGCGCCAGCCAAAATGTGCCTTTGGATTACTTTGCCGACAATTCTTATCGCCGGATCAGCGGCAGGTTCTATTCGGGCAATGCTGTAACCTGCGATGTCCAGTTTGGTTCTAATAGCGGCACCCAAGGCCACTGGTTTGCGGATATCCAGATTACGCGCACTTCAGTCTCTTCGGTTATCCAGCAGTCGGTTGATACAACCTCCTGCAATGGCCAGTTGGGGACTAAGCTGGGCTGCCACCTTTTTAATAATCTTTCTAACACCGCCTTGAACTATGACGTAGACCAAAGTCCGGTGGGCAGCAAGCCCAGTGATTCTGACGCCACTGGCAGTCCGTCTGCCTGCACCGCCCAGCCCGAAACCTGCGACAGTAACACGGTTTTGAAAGTTACGCGAGACCGGGCTTGCAGTAAATGGTTGAGCCCGACCTCCACCGTAGACATAACCAAGCCGAATGGCAGTAAGGACAACTTAATTTTGACTCTTGCCACTTGCGACAGCTTCAGCCCGGGCGGCCAATGCAACCATTTCGTGGACGAGATGCGCTGTACCAATAACCCGCGGGAAATCTGCACCAGCAATGATGATTGCCTTAGTGGCGGCGGGACTTGCAAGCCTTTCCCCATGACTGGCAATGACGTGGCTTACAGCCGTGAAGACATCCGGAACAAATCCGGCTTGGTGGTGGCGGGCTTTAAGTGGGAAGCGATTAAGAGGTGCTCATTAAAACAGGACAAGCAATGCAATACCAACGCGGATTGCGTGGGGCTTGGCGAATGTTCGACTATAACCGGCATCAGGCAAGAGAACGGCGAATACCCGCTGGGCGCCGCGCCCCAAGTTGGCAATGAAAGCCTGCCTATTGCTGAAGATGTTTTCAACGGTAATTTTTCTAAAGACCAGGATTTCGCAAAAAGCGGTTGGGAACTTACCCCTGATAGCCAGCAAGATGGCACGCTAGCCAAGGTTATTGCTTATGAAACTTTAGGTTCGGGCAATAATTTCGCACCGGTGGAAGTGGATCCCTATTTGCGGGTTACCACTTCGAATCCTGGCAGCCATGAAACTTATGTCAGGACCAGCACCAGCGCCTTGGCAAACAAGCTGACCACAGGTAAGTCTTATTACATTACTTTTAAGGCCAGGTACACCAAAGACTTATCCAAAGACCTGGCAGATACCGAAAGGCTGTTAGCGGCTGGCATTTCTTTTAATGATATAATTTCCGAAAGTCAGTCTTGGTATATGGGCAGCAAGGTTAATACTAATTGGCAGAAGTTTACCATTGGCCCGCTTAAGCTGGCGAAAGACGCCACCATAGCTGAAGGCAACAATTCTGCTTCCGGCCACAACGAATTTAACCAAGCCACGGGTTTTGTCTATTTTGGCGAAGCTTCAAACAAAAACCGGACGCCGTTTGAAATTGACGAGGTTTCCATCCTGCCGGTCTTGCAGGTCAATGACACGAATGCTGCCGGCGACCATAAATATATTGCCCGGTCTTGCCGCGCTTACCCCGGGCCGACCGCGCCCAGCTGTTCATACCAAGACGATACGGGCAAAATTTTTGAAGGCTGGCGAGGCTATTGTTTGGAAACCGATCCCAAAAACCCGAATACCTGCTTAAGCTGGTACCCGGTGGATTTGATTGCCGGCGAGCGGAATATTTTCAGCTCTGTCCAGGCCTCAGGCTATAATGGCAAATCACCGGCTTACATGTGCCTGAAATCCAATGATAGGTACAATGCCACTGAAACCTTCGTAAGCTTAAAAGATGGCAAAACATATCCTAAAGGCTACCGGAGTATTTATAGTTTTAATGATGATTTAGAGACTTATCAAGGAGGTTCTGGGAAATTATTTGATCCAAATTTGGGGATCCATAAAAACGAAATCGACAGGGTTGCTCTGATCATGACCTATACTAGTGATTTCAATTTTGATGCATGTAGTTTAAATGATTTTCGAAAAGCAATAGTATATAGTCCAGCGGCTCCCTTACCCGGTTATTTTCAAGGAACAGATTCCTTTGCTTATTCAAGACAAACGCCCGATGGTTGCGCTTATATGGTTTTGGATTCAAGCACGGAATATACGGGTTCAAATATTTGGGCGGCTTCTTGGAAAGAATATTCCGGAGCTTCCTGCGACACTTATGGCAATCAAATAACTTTTGATGTTATTTTTGACTCGAATGGATATCTCCAGAGGTGGGCGTCTTATGTTAGTAATACGACTGGCGTTGGCTGTAATGACCATGGTACTTCTTTCAAAGCAAAAATTTACATTTATCTCAAAGAAATGTGTACTGATATTGTCCAAGTGGTTGATGATAAGGGTGAAAACAAGACTTGGGCAACCAGCATTAATTCAGATGCTTACACTTTGCCGAATTATGTCTATAAAAAGAATAAAGATGACGCACCATATGGCAGTATTGTCCCGCCTGAGGTATCCACACCGGACAATTGGTTTACCGCGCTTGATAATTCGATGTTAGAAGTGTTTGAAGGCAATCCCACCGAGGCTCGCGCTGGCACAAGTTATTCTTGCCAGGGCAATCAAACCTGTAGCGGCCGGCAGTGCATGGGTATTACTTATGACAAATTAAAGGATGCGGACACTTCTTATAACTGTGATAATATTGCTGACATTTCCAAATGCTTTGAAAAAGGCGGCCATTGCGGCGGGGTAGGACCAGCTAAGATTTGCGTGTCAGGCCCATTGGCGCCAAAAACCGGGATTTACACTGGCTGTAATAGCGATGCTGACTGCGGCAAGCAAAGCATTGGTACGACAAGCGGGAAGTGCGATTATGGCTTTAACCAGTATTACTGCTCTTCTAATGGCGATGATTGCACAAAGTATGCAGACCCAATCAATCTAGGCAAATCTGATCCTGCAAATACTGGGGATACTTCAAAATGCCCAACCGGCGATACTTGCGACAAGGTCGTTAATAAATCAGGCGGCGTCTATGCGACCGGCAAAACTACTGACAAAGCGATCCTCAGGCTGAAATTATTATTCGCTGATGCTTATTACTCCTGGTCTTGGAATCAAGGCACTGGTAAATATGAAGCAGCAGACATAACAGCTTGGAAAAATGCTTATGAAAATATGCTGGAATGCAGTGCGCCAGGCATGGACCGCAGCAGGGCTGATTCCCCAACTTCTGCTTCCACGCCAATTGATGGCCTGATTAATTCCGCATATTGCGGCTACCAGCCGGAAATAGACAATATTACGGTCGGCAATCGCCAAAGCGGAGTGGTGATTGTCCGAAGCGGGGAAAATATCGAGTTAAAATTCAATACCAGCGTGGACAAGCAACAACAGCCCTTGAAATCTATCGCTATTGATTGGGATGGGAATAATTCCGTTGACCCGACTGATTTAAACCTCCCTTGGGGCTATGACTCCAAGAGTGATCCAGCTAACCAGCACAGTTATAACCATCAATACCGCTTTGGCGCTTCATCCGGAAAATGCTACAAGTCTGGCGAAGGTGAGTTTGCCAGCAACCCATTAGTCAAAGGCCATGAGTATTGCGTAGCCAAGCCAAAAATCCAAATCCAGGATAATTGGGAATGGTGCAATGGCGGCCGATGCATTGGCAGTTTCCCGTCAACTGATCCAGTTTTTTGGAAGGCTTTTGGAGGCAGCATCATCGTGATCCAGTAAAATAAATCAAAAATTAATGTTAAACCGATTAAGATTAATGTTGAATTGGCTTAAAAAGAATCCTGCTAAAGGCAGTCTTTTGGTTTTGCCAATCATTGCCGTCTTGGTTTATATCCTGGTTCCGCACTCAGCCAGAGCCGCCATTACTTTTGAAGGCGCGATCGTCGGGGTTTTAGGCTGGATTTTTTCCTTTTTTGTCTACATCCTAGGCAACATTTTGGTCAAGTTTATTGATTTGCTGGTCTGGGTGGCGCAATATAACGATTTTATCAATGCTGAAGCCGTGAGAGTGGGTTGGACTGTGGTCAGGGACTTGGCCAACATGTTCTTCATCGTCGCTTTGCTGGTAATCTCTTTCGGCACGGTTTTCCGCATCCAGGAATACAGGTACAACCGCTTGCTCTCCAAAGTCATCATTATGGCGGTGCTGATTAATTTTTCCAAAATGATCGCCGCTTTTTTCATTGATGTTTCCCAAGTCATCATGCTGACTTTTGTCAACGCTTTCAAAGACATGGCGGCGGGCAATTTGACTTCAGGTTTCGGCATTGATAATATCGTTTCTTTTTCCCAAGACGTGTCTGCCCAAGGCGGGGACATTAGCGTTACTTCCGTGGCTGGCGCCATGTTTGCCGCGGTCATCATGCTTTTTGTGGCCACGGTAGTGGTGGCGATTTTCACCCTATATTTAGTCCAAAGGATTGTCATGCTTTGGATCTACATCATCCTTTCGCCCATGGCTTACATGCTTGCGGTTTTCCCAGGCAGTCTGGGTTCTTTTTGGAGCACTTGGTGGCGGGACTTCACCCAATATGTCATTCGCGGGCCAGTTATTGCTTTTTTCCTTTGGCTGGCATTGACGATCATTTCCTTATCCCAAGCCACCAGCACCGGCACTATTTTAGGCACCAATCCTAATGAATCACAGGTTGGCCAATTGGGCGGCGGAGTTGACGTGTCTGAACAGCAAAAAGACCTTTCGGCTACTGCCTCCAAGGCCACGACCAGTGCCAATATTTTGAATTACCTTATGGCGGTTGGTTTATTGGTGGCCGGGTTAATGCAAACGGCTAAGGCCGGCGGCGCCGCCGGCAGCGTGGCTGGCAAATGGATGGGGAATTTCCAGAAATGGGGCGGAGCCATGGCCACTTCCCCAATCGGTATGGCCAAAGGCGTACTTAAACGGCCGGCTTATGGCGTAGCTGGCGCGGCTTTGGGCACTGCCGCCCGCTTGCCTTTGGTTGGCACGACTTTTGGCAAATTAAACGCCCGGATGCAGCGCCAGCGCCAAAGAGCTGAAGAAAAAGATACTGACTGGATTAATTATGCGGATGAAAGAACCGTGAAGAGATTAGCTTTAGCTCAAATCAATTTGACTGAAGGGGGTAGGAAAGAATCGAAGATTGCCCGGGAAAGGCTGTTGAAGAAAAATGAATTAAAGAATTATAAAACAGAAGATCAAGACCGGGTGCTTAATGATTATCGCCGGGATATTGGTTATAAAGAAAAAGAGCGAAGTCATGGCGATTTCCATGTAAGCTATAGGGACAGTTATGGTGGCCAAATTTTGGAAGATGCTTACAGGAAAAATCCATCATTAAGGGGCCGTGGTTATGCTGGCGCTTCACCAAGTAAGCAAGCGTATTTAGATGCAGAAATGAAGAAATTAGCCCAAAGAATGACGCTTGATGATTTTGCTAAAAGTGAACCAAAATCCTGGGAAGATAATGCCGCAAATGCCCCTTGGCTAGCTCAAGCCTTACCAATTTTAGATGCACGATTGGGCGCAACAGGAAGTGAATTTCTTCATCGATTTGACGCAAACGTTCCAGAAAGCGTTAAAGACACGATCAGAACAACTATGGGAGGAAGAGGATATACGACTGCTTTTCAAGAAGAAATTGATCAGGAAATGCAAAAACGCACTGCTGAACAGGTTGCGGAATATGAAGCCAGAGGTTTGGATTTCCATGAATCCGCTGAATACCGCGCCGCTCCCAAAGGCACTTATTATGATAAAAATACCTACGGCTTGAACGAACGCCAGCGCCAGCGCGTGGAAGAAAGGATGAAATTGACCAAAGAACAAGGTGATGCTGATTTAACGGCGGGTATATCTATGTTTGCTAAAGGTTCCAGTAATATGCTGGCAGTCGATCAGGATGTGCTTGATAAAGCTGGAATTAAATTAGCCGCTGGCGGCCATGTTAAAGATAAAAGGCAGCTTACCCAATTAGCCGGGGCTCTAAGTGAAAAATTAAATTCAGACATTACGGATATTGAAGGCCAGATATCGGGTATTGCTCTTGAAGAGGCTGATATGGAACAGCCAACGGGCATGGATGCTTCGGGCAGGCAAATGACTCAGGCTGACCAAAATCCGCAAAGAATGCAGGAGATTGCCGCCAGGCGTGAAGCCTTGGAAGCTAAACGGGAAAATTTTGTCCAAGCCAGGAACAGGTTGCAATCGGGAAAAGGCTTGGAAGACATGCAATTCATTAATAAGGATAGTTATGTCGGCAACCGCTGGAACCTGATTGCGGAAGAAGCGACCCACAAAAAAATGGACCAGATGGATCCAGACGGCAGCTTTAGAAAGGGTTTGATGGGAAACATGTCTCCGGAAGAAATCCAGTCCATTACCCAAGCCATGCGCGCCAAGACTGGCGACGAGACCTTGTCTGATGAGCGGGCATTTGAAGAATATTTGACCAAAGGCTTGGTTAATGTCCGGGGTGAAAAATACGCCGACACCATGCCAGACGCGGTTAAGCTTAAGAGTGGTTTGGCTTTAGATATCAAGCGCCAAGCAGAAGCTAAAGGCGTGAAAATTTCTATGGCTGGTTTAGAACCCGAAGAGATTGAAGCGCCGGGCAAAGTTGGCGGGGTTTCTTCCCGCTTAGGCGCTTTGGGGCGCAAAGTTACCCAACCCTACCGTGAAGTTAGAGAAGCCAGCCAAAAATCACAAATTGCCAGAAGCGCGGAAGCAACCATGGCCAGTCAGGAAAAATTAGACCAGTTAAACCAAGAATACACTCAGGCTGAACAGCATACCAAAGCTGAAGAAGACAACCTCAAGCGCCTGCAGACCATTTCTAAAGGCAAGGTGGATAAGCTGATGGGTGATTATAATTCCTTGAATCAGCAACGGCAAACAACGACAGATCCCAGGCAGGCTTCTGAGTATGCCCGGCAAATGAACGCCATCAACGGCCAAGTCCAGGCCGAGAAAAATAAAGTTTCGGAGCAGCAAAAACGAGTTGAAGCCAGCCGCCAGAATTTTGCGGAAAAGCAGAAACAATTAAGCTTGCAAAATTCATTGACTAAGAAATTTGAAGCCGAACAGGCCGCCAAAGAAGCAGGCTATGCCGCGACCATTCCTGGCCAGAAAAATGAAGTCCAACAGGAAAGAATGGAAGCTGAAAAAGTTCTGCCCGGCATCAATCAAAAGTTTGAGCAGAAAAAGACGGTGGCAGAAAAAGCCTTTGCTGAGCTGGAAGAATTTCAAAAGGGAAAAGAGATGAATCCGGAAATTAGAAAAATGCTTAAAGATGCTGAAGCCAGCAGAAAGGGTAAACATAAGAAAACTTTGAAATATCAGCTTGGCAAGGCTGAAAATCTTGCCTCCGCGATTCCATTTGAGGAGCGATACACTGTTGCGGGGACAGGCAAAGCCGATCCTGAGTTGCAACAAAAAATTAGATCTGCCGCTCAAGCTCAAGCTGAATTTGAACAAGCTGAACAAGAAAAAGCCAGTCAAGACGCTAAAGTCAATGCTTTGAAGACAAGGGAAGCGCAATTGCAAGGGGCGCAAAAAGCCGCCAGGCCAGTTGCGCCAAAAGCTGTCCCGCCTCCAGTTGCGCAGCCAGCCGTTTCAAAACCAGCCCCTCGCCAAGCAACCGCAGCTAGAACCGTTACTCAACCGGCTGCTAAAGCGCCAGAAAAGTCGGTTGCAGAAGCTGAGGCCCCGGCAACGCCAATATCGGTAGAGCAGGTAAATAGGAATAACACTATTATTCACGAAGAAATAAAAGGTGCTATGCCCAAGGCGCCCAGCGATTTACGTGATATATTTAAGGTTAATCCAGCGTCATATGACAATCTTTTAAGGCAAATTCCTTTTATGAGAGAGTTGAATAATCGTTTGAGGTTTGGTTTTGAAAAAATGTTCAAAGCTAGTAATGTTTCTGATATTACCCAAGAAGCAATTCGGAAACAGCTTGCTAATTTACAAAAACACACTAATAACAATGATAGCGACAGTTATAGGGAAGAATTGAAAAAACTGCATGGATTAATTAGTTCCAATTCCGGCGGAGCAAGCGAAGAAGAGTAATATTTTAGCCCCTCTCCTATATAGGAGAGGGTGGCCACTGGCCGGGTAAGGTGGGGAAAAACGTAATCCAATTATTCTGAGCGCCCTCACCCCCGCTTCCTGCCCACCGTACTTCGTCTGCGAAGGCAGGCGGGCGCGTACCCTCTCCCAGAGGGAGAGGGATTAAAAAATAAGATTTTTCGACTTCGCTCGTAAAGACAAATTAAAAAAATAAAATGCCAGATTCCTTATTATTAAAATTTCAAAAGTTACCCGATTTGACCAAATCTCGCGCTTCCGACCCGGAAGCCATGCGGGTGCTTGACCAATTGGAAAAAGATTTCAGCTTAAACTTGGCTGAATTAGTCATGCGGGTTTTAGTTAAGGAAGTTGCACCGGAAAAAATTGACGAAGCTTTGAATTTGCAATATTCAGTCGACAGAACCAAAGCCAAGGAGGTTGCTCAAGCCATGCTGGATCGTCTATTTTTCCATTTTCATCTCTTGGAATTGCCAGATGTTTCCCAAGACAAATCTAAAGAAGGCGAACCTTTAAAACCCCAAAGCGGGGCAAATCCCTATTTGGTTCATCCAGATGATGAAAAAGATATTTTAACCCATCAAAAATTTCTGCAAAATCCCCCTGCCCAGACAGTCGATACTGATTTTGAAAAGGTGGTCAACCGGATTGTCCAAATGGAAAGGCTGCAATTGGATGAGATTACCAAGCGGCGCTTTGAAAAAGTTATTGAATCAAGGCTGGTAGACGTTAGGGATAAATTAGAAACCAGGGATATTCTGGTCCGATCGGAAAAAATTGGCGGCATGGGTTTTGATGATGCCAGGGCTGAAAGGATTGTTGCTGAATTGGAAAGGGTGGTTGAAGAAATTCACCGTCGGCCTAAGCCTGTGATTGAAAAACCAAAACCAGCCATTCAACCAAAACCAATTCCTCCTCCACCCCCACCCCCGCCTAAAGTTCAGGTTGATCTGAAACCAAAGGCCGAAAACGAAATTCCTAAACCAGTTCCGAAACCAGTCATGCCAAAACCACCCGAAATCCAATCAACACCAGTTTCAATTTCTACCATTGAAAAACCAAAAAAGATTGTGGCGCCGCCACCCTGGTTCAGGCCATCAAATATCCCCGCAGTTGCTCAGCCCAGCCAGCCAGTGCAGTCAGCGGTTACGTTCAAGCCAAAACCAATTGCCCCGCCCCAACCCAGCTACCAAGAAATGGTTACCGATGTTCGGGCACCGGTTAAGGTAATGGGCCCGATTGAAGTTTTAGCCAGCCTGACTTTGGAAGATTTTCGGAGGTTAGGCGTTGACCCAGAAGCCAGAACTAAAAAAATTATTGATGAAATTGAAGCCTTAGGTAAAGATTCTTTTGGCCAAAAAGCGGCCGGTATCCAAGCTTGGCGAAAATCCCCGACTTTCCAAAATTACCTTCAGATCGGGCAAATGGCCATGGAAAAGAAAGAGGATTTAACTGACATTATCCAGTTGTTAAAAGCCCAGGGCAAGCCCTCTTTAGGTACGGATGAATTTGAGGCTATTGGCGCCCTCATGAGGCAATTTAGATTTTAATTTATGATGCAATTTGTAGTTCCCCAATTCATTGATGTCGAAGACAAGATTTTAGGGCCTTTAACCGTCCGCCAATTCTTGTTGCTCTTAGCCTGGGGTATTGTAGGTTTTTTATCCTTCAAGATCATGAGCTTCTTTACCTTCATATTTTTTGCAATTTTTTGGTCGGGTTTTATTTTTCTGCTGGCTTTTATCAAAATCAACGGCCGGCCTTTCCATTATTTCATCCTTTCAATTTTGCAGACCGAACGCATGCCAAAGTTGCGCATCTGGCATAAGGAAGATACTGAATATGAATTCCGTTTTGCGGCCGCCAAGGCCTTAAAACCAAAAACCCCGATAGCCCAAAAGCAGCCCCTCACCGCTTCCCGACTGACCGAACTTTCCTTAGTCGTAGATACTGGCGGCGTTTATGATGAAACCGGCGATGTGGTGGCTGAAACTTTAAAAAATTCCAATGGCAAATACAGACCGACAAATTAAACTCAAAGCCCCATCAACCCAAAAGTTCTTGGATGTCTGGGAAATCAAGGATGATGTAGTCATCTTGAAAAACGGCACTATCCGGAGCGTGCTTTTGGTTTCTTCCATGAATTTTGCTCTAAAAAGCGACGAGGAGCAGGCGGCTGTCATTCAGGCTTACACTCAATACTTGAATATTATCGATTTTCCTTTGCAGATAGTCATCCAATCCAGGAAGTTGAACATTGACCCTTATTTGGACAACCTTAAAGTCATTGAGAAAGCCCAAACCAACGAGCTTTTAAAAATGCAAACCCAAGAATACATCACTTACGTCAAAGAGCTGGTTGAGTTGGCCGATATTATGTCCAAAAGGTTTTACGTGGTCGTGCCTTTTGAACAAATTACCAAGAAGCGCCAAGGCTTTTTCAAGCGCTTGACGACCGTCATTTCGCCCACTAACGTCATCCATATCAAGCAAAAAAGGTTTTTGGAAATGCGGGATGACTTGATGAAGCGGGTTGATTTTGTGGTGGATGGGCTTTCCGGACTGGGCTTAAAAGCAGTACCCCTGGATACCCAAGGCTTGATTGAACTTTTTTATACGACCTATAACCCGCAAACTTCTGATCAGCAGAAGTTGGGGAATTTTGAACAATTGAGCGTTGAAAAATAATGGCCATTAATTTATCCAAAAAACCCAAGGCAATGCAAGCGGAAACCCTTCCGCCTGTTCAAATTATGACTGAGGAAGAGGTGCAGCAGCAGTCAGGAATTGAATTGCAACGGAAGCGGGAAATGCTTGAGGCCGAAAGAATTTACCGCCGGGGCGTGGTTTCGGTTAGGGATTTTATTGCCCCGGCCTCGTTCAAAGTTTCAGCCAAAGAGGTGGAAATCGGCGGCAAGCTAGCCCGAACCATGTTCATCGTCACCTACCCTCGGTATATTGCCGTGGGTTGGTTTGCCCCAATTATTAATTTGAACGTGCCTTTGGATGTTTCCATGTTTTTCTACCCCGTCGGTTCAGAAGTGGTGCTCAAGCAATTACGCAATAAGGTAGGCCAATTGGAAGCCCAAATTTTATCAGATGCGGAAAAAGGCGCGCCCCGCGATCCAATTCGGGAAACGGCCTTGCGGGACATTGAACAGCTCCGCGATAATTTGACCCAAGGTACGGAAAAATTTTTCCAAGTTGCGCTTTATGTAACTCTTTATGGCGATAATAAAGAGGATTTGGACAAGCTCAGCGATAAGGTCGAGTCTATGTTTGGCTCTAAATTGGTTTTTAGCAAGCGCGTCCTATACCAGGCTGAGCAAGGTTTTAATTCAACCTTACCCATTGGCAAAGATGAATTGCAGGTATATTTCAACATGAATTCTTCGCCAGCGGCCAGCAGTTTCCCTTTTATTTCTTCAGATGTTTCTTCAGACAATGGCATACTTTATGGCATTAACCGCCATAATAATTCTTTGATCCTATTTGACCGCTTTAGCCTGCAAAACGCGAATTTTGTGGTTTTTGCCACTTCTGGTGCGGGCAAAAGCTATGCCGTCAAGTTGGAAATACTCCGTTCGCTCATGGTTGGCACGGATGTTATCGTCATTGACCCTGAAAGGGAATATAAATATTTATCCGATGCGGTTGGCGGCACTTATATCAACATCTCCTTGAATTCTGAATCAAAAATCAATCCCTTTGATTTGCCTCGGGCGGTTGGCGGCGCGGAAAAACCAGCAGACATCATCCGGGCCGCGGTCATTACTTTAAAAGGCATGTTGCGGCTTATGCTAGGCACCGTAACTCCAGAGGAAGATTCAATCATCGATCGGGCCTTGATTGAAACCTATGCCAAAAAAGACATAACTGCCGAATCCGATCTGACTACGGTTGAACCGCCATTGATGGCGGATTTCCAAGAGGTTTTATCCGGCATGGTTGGCGCTGAAGGCATAACTGAAAGGATTAAAAAATACACCGAAGGCACCTTTTCCGGCCTCTTTAACAGTCCCACCAATATTGAACTCAGGAACCAGTTAGTCACCTTTTCCGTAAGGGATTTGGAAGATGAATTAAGGCCGATTGGCATTTCCATCATCGTCTCTTATATTTGGAATGTAGTCAGGTCGCAGCTGAAAAAGAGGATTTTGGTTATTGATGAAGCCTGGTGGCTGATGCAGAACGAAGATTCGGCCAAATTCATTTATGCTTTGGTTAAACGCTGCCGGAAATATTATTTGGGTGTCACGACCATAACCCAAGACGTGAATGATTTCTTGCGTTCGCCCTATGGCCAGGCCATTGTCACTAATTCGGCTTTGCAGCTGCTCATGAAACAGTCGCCCGCGGGCATTGATATGATCGCCAAGACTTTCATGCTGACCCAAGGTGAAAAATATTTATTGCTGGAAGCCGCGGTTGGCGAAGGTATATTTTTTGCCGGGCCCAAGCATGCGGCCATAAAAGTCGTGGCTTCGTACACAGAAGACCAAATAATCACCTCTGACCCCAGGCAGCTTTTGGAAATCGAGGCGGCCAAAAAGGAATTTAATGAAAGCAATCCCCAATCCAGTTAAATCTTAAAAAATAATATGTCAAAAAAGCTATTAATCATTCTTGCTGGAGCCGTAATTATTACCCTTGCCCTTTTAGTTTTATTATTCGTTTGGCAAAAGAAGGCGCCTAGCAACACTAATGCCAAAAATACCAATGCCAAAATCCCCAATATCAACACGGTGATTGTCAACCAAAACTCAAACCAGAACGCAAACACCCAGCCAGTTGATTCAAATATCAATGACAAGCTTACAGTCCAGCAAGTTGCCCGGAGTTTCGCCGGTATATACGGAAGTTTTTCCACCCAAAATGATTTTCAGAATATCACTGATTTGTATTTTTACATGACCCCGCAACTGAAAGCCCAGCAAGAGGGCTATGTCGCCACCGAAAGGCAAAACCGCAAAGATAATTCTCTGTATCGGGGCATCACTTCGGAAGTCCGGATTGTAAATTTGGAAAGTTTTGACGCCCAAAACAAGACCGCGACCGTTAAAATCTCCTTGCAAAGAGTCGAATCAAGCGGCAGCACCAGCGAGAGTACCAATTATTACCAGGACATCACTTTAAGTTTTGAAAAACAGGATGGCGTCTGGAAAGTCGGCAAAATTGTTTGGGGGCCTAAGCAATAATAGCTATTATGGCAACTGCACAAGAAAATCAGCGATTAAGTGCGTTGACGCAAAGTAGTATAGTAAATAAAAGATTACAGGATGATATTTCAAAATTGACCAAGACGGATTTTCCCACGTGGGATGCGGCCCAAAGCGAACAAGGCAGGATGCAGATGGATTCAATTATGGACAGGCAGACAAATAACAGAAGTTCAATACGTACTTCAGCTGATCAGCAAAAACAGGAACAAGGCAGGCTTTCAAGCCGTTTGAAACAATTACGCAATATTAGAAAACAGTACGTTGATCAATTAGCCGCCAGCCCGATGGCCGAAGCCGTTACAGTCGCAAACCAGGCTTGGGCAAAGCAAGTGGATCTTTGGCAATCAGGCTTGGCTATTGGGGTTTGGGGTTTTGATATTGTGGTTTCGGATTGGCTTTTTATTTTGATTTGGCTGGCCAGGGTTTTTTCTCCTCTATTGCCCAAGCCGCGAGGGTTGCAGATTGTCCCGAGTTATAGCCTGAGAACCATGGGTGGCATTGGCACGGCCATCAGCCACGCCGGGACTGCCTTTTTTGCCGGGATTTGCTACTTAATCATCATTGTTTTTGTCGGGATAATCGCTTGGTTTGTCATGCAAATAGTCAATGGGAGCTTTTTGGAAAAAATTCAGGCGCTCTATTATTTATTTACAGGCCCGTTGACGCCAATTTATGATGTGTTACAAAGCGCTTTATGAAGCAGTTTAAATTACTAATCATATTTTTTTTCGCCATTGCCGCTTTTTTATTTTCCCAACCGGTAAAAGCGGCTCTGGTGAGTTGTGATGAAAACGCAAAAGATTCAAATGGCAACTACATGAATGCTGGGCAAATTGAGCTGAAATGGATCCATGTCCAATTGCCCATTCCCGGGGTTACGGCGAATTGCGTTGATGACCAAGGCAAGAGCGTGGCCTATATCCAAGACCTCGGAGCCTATATTGCCGGCATGTATAAGTGGTTTTCCGGCGCCATTGGCATCCTGGCCGCCGTCATGGTCATGTACGGCGGGATAAAATGGATGGTGGCCGCGGGCAACCGCAGCCGAGTCCAAGACGCCAAAGAAACGGTTTTTACCGCCCTTATCGCCGTGGTAATTGCCCTCGGTTCTTATCTCTTGCTTTTTGTCATTAACCCAAAATTAGTCAACTTACGGCCGCCAGCCTTGAGCACGGTCAAGCCAGTTTTGCAGAGCTTTGCCATGTGCCCGACCTTTAAAATTTGCCTATCCGGAACTAACAAAGGCCAAGCCTGCGTCTTAGACACGGCCTGCGGGGCGCCGGCTAATTCCGGCGCTTGCGACTATGCCGTGGACGTGGGGACGGATATAGAACCAACATGCGGCAATGAATACACTTATCGGGAAAAAGCCACGGGTTCTGGCACGTGTCGTGGTTCAGTCTGCCATGATAAGGACAAAAATGTCACTAATGATGTTTGTACGCTTGGCACCTGGAAGGACTCTGTTTTTTTGCCCAAGGCAATTGGTGGGACTTCTTGGGGCTGTACATCACCCGTACGACAATGCGAATCCATTACCGATGATAACGGTTCGGCGGCAGATTGTTCGCAATTTAGCATTGCCGGAAAAGGTAAGTGTGCTTGGATAGATTATCCTATGCTTGATCCAAAATCTGATGGTTGTTATTGGTTCCCAGTGCTTGAATGCGAACAGGGATATGAACGAGTTGGGTGTGATATATGTAATAATTCCGAACCGTTTGTCATTACTCAGTGTAATCTTCAGCGTTGTTCCGAAGGGAGACTTTCAAAATGTATTTCGACTCAAGGAGAAATAGTATATTCTAATGATCTAACCCCAGACAAAAAAAATTGTAAGTCTATTTGTTGTAGAAAAGTTGGCGATACTGACTTAAAATGTTCAGCCCAATAATATAGATTTATTCCTTATCGCCTGGATTTTTAATGCTATTATGAATATATGAACCGTCGAACCTTAGTAATCCTTGCCTTTATAATCGGGGTTATTGCCATCGGTTTTGTTTTGTATATCATGTTTTTCAAACCCTTGCCCCCAGCCGTCAACCAGAATGGCAACCTTAACACTAATTCGGTTTTGCCTAATATAAACGGCAATGTCAATCGGCCCCAAAATGTTAATGGCGGCTTGCCAAATATCAATACTGCAAATGTTAATAAGCCCACGGCTAATGTGAATGCCGGTCCGGCAGTCATTGCTGATGGCGGGGATACCCAAGTAAAGACTTTGATTTCCGCGAATGCTTTTGACACGGTTATTGATGCCAAAGGCAATTTGCGCTACTACGATAAAGCCTCTGGCCAATTTTTCAAACTTGACGAAAACGGGAATTTAATCGCCTTGTCCCAAGTCAAGTTTCCTGAAGCCGAAGATATTGCCTGGTCGCCCAGCCGGAGCCAGGTCATAGTCAGTTTTCCGGATGATTCCAAAATCTTTTATGATTTTGAAAATAAAAAACAGGCGACTTTGCCCAAAGAAGGCCAAGATTTCAGTTTTGATCCCACTGGCACGCAGATTGCATTCAAGTACAATGCCGCCAATGAAGCTGACCGTTTTTTGGTGGTGTCCAGCCCAGACGGCAGTTCCATAACCCCAATTGAACCTTTGGGTGAAAACGGGAGCAGGGTCCAAGTCAACTGGTCGCCTAACAACCAAGTCATTGCCACTTATTCTCCAGGCCTGAATGATACTAGCCAGGAAGTGCTTTTAGTCGGCAAAAATGGCGAAACTTTTAAATCCATAGCCACAGCTGGCCGGGGTTTTGAAGGCACATGGTCTTCTAATGGCCAGCAAATGTTATATAGCGTTTATAATGCCCAAACAAACTATAATCCCACTTTGTATATAGTAAATGCCCAAGGCGATGCCGCCGGTACGAATAACCGGCCTTTGGAAATTAACACCTGGTCTGACAAATGCACTTTTAACAAGGCCGGCACCTCGATTTATTGCGCCGTGCCTGACACTTCAAGTTTACCGGCGGGCAGCGGGATTTACCGTAACCAGGCAAACAACACCACGGATTCTTTTTATTCAGTCGACCTTTTAACCGGGGCTAAGAACAAGTTAGCCGTGCCAGTTGGGTCTGATGGCAGCCGCCAGTTTTCCGCTAAAAACCTGTGGCTTTCGGCTGATGGCAGCACTTTATATTTTACCGACGGCCCCACTGGCAAGGTTTTAGAGATGAAAATCCATTAAAACTAGTATGCAAAAAAGGGAAAATATTTTTTTTCTGATCTTCGGTGGCCTAGCCGTGCTGGTTTTGGTTGTCCTAATGATAAACACTTTTAGCACGAAAAAGGTGATAAAAGATTTATCCCCAAGGATTTTCAGCACCGATCCCTATTTAGGCAAGTCCAATGCCAAGGTTACTTTAGTCATTTTTACGGACTTTGAATGCGAATATTGCCGGGCAGAAGTGCCGATTTTAAAAAGCCTTATGGCCAGCAATCAAAATTCCGTCAAATTGGTATATAAAGATTATCCTTTAAGCATCCACAAAAACGCCAGGCGGGCGGCGGAAATTGCCAGGTGCGCCCAAGACCAAGGCGGCGGCCAGGGAAAATTTTGGGCCATGCATGACCAATTGTTCCAGAACCAGGATACTTTGGGCGCTTTAGATTTAGAGAAAATAAGCAAAGACGTGGACATTGATTCGGCCAAATTAAAGGCTTGTTTGGACTCCCAAGCTGCGGCTAAACGCATTGATGATAATATTGCTGAAGGCCAGCGCTTGAATGTTACGGAAACCCCGACGCTTTTTGTGAATGAAAGGCGGATTACCGGCTTGAATGAAGAATCAGTCATCCAAACTTATATTAACCATGTATTGCAATGAAAGTCTTGAGGCTTTTATTTTTATCAGCATTTTTATTAACGGGACTTTTGGCATTTCCAGGTAATGGAAAAGCTGGTTGCTGCCTTTGCGGGAATTTAAATGACGACAATTTTCAATGTCTAATAAATGTTACTGAGGCCGAGTGCAATTCTTGCGGTAATTTCCCCCATCCGTTTTATGAGACCAATGATGCCTGTACGAATTTTTGCGCCAAGCCAGTTGATGTTAGTTTAAAAAATTGCTGTGTTTATACGGGCAAGATAGATAAATTAGTAAAGGAATGCAAAGCCGTCCAGGATGAAACTTCCTGCCAGACAGGTGAATTTGAAATTAACCGGAAAGAATATATTGCCCAGGATTGCGCCAAACAGCCCCAATGCAGTTTAATCGGATCAAAGTATGTAGCAGAAAAAAAATCAGACATATATTTCAAGCCCCAGGTTTCTTTGCTTGGTTCAAAATTTATCGCTGGTGAGGAAATTGTCATAACCGGCAATACTTTAGGCGAATACATTGCCGCCTTTTACGTCTTTTTTGTTTCAGCAATTGCTATTTTGGCTGCGGTCATGATTATGTATGGAGGCATTAAATGGCTGGTGGCTGGCGGCAATCGTGGCCAAGTCCAAAATGCCAAAGAGCAGATTACTTCAGCGATTATCGGCTTATTAATCGCTTTTGCCGCTTATCTATTATTGCTTTCCATCAGCCCAAAATTGGTCAAGTTTACCAGCCTGAATATAACCAGCATCAAACCAATTGAGCAGGCCATAAATAAGCAAGAAATCGCTTATGGTTCAAAGGGCAACCCCTTGGGAAAAGCTACTATGTCAAAAACTTGGTACGAAAACGTAAAAGCCAAATATGGCTCATTTGTTGCCACAGCAGCAAAAAATACCGGTATTGATGAGAATTTAATTTACGCCATAATGTTCGTGGAATCTGGTGGGCAACCCAATTTGTCATCTGAAGCGGGCGCTTGCGGCTTAATGCAATTATTGCCGGCAACTGCCAGCCAAGTCATGAAAACCGGAGTCTCCTGTTCTGATTTATACAACCCTTCATTTGGGATTGCGGCGGGCGCGGCTTACTTGGCACAGCTTAAGGAGGATACTTGCCCTGATCATGCCATGAAAAAAGACGAGAGTATTGTTTCCTGCACGCCCAGCTTAACCAAGTGTACGGATGGCGATTTAATGTTTGTGATTGCGGCATATAACGGCGGCCAAGGGGCTAATTGCAGCAGCGTAGATTGTCCAGGCCAGACCTGGTGGGAATGTCCGGTTAATACTGGTTATCAGCAAACCAGGGATTATGTCATAAAAGTCCAGAACAATTTGAAAATAATTAGTGATTATTAGGCATGCCAAAAATTGAAACAATTTATTCATGCTCAAACTGTGATGCGCAATTCCCCAAGTGGCTGGGTCGCTGCCCTGAATGCGGCAGTTGGGGGACTGTGGAAGCAGCCGGGCCAAAACCCGCAGCTGCCCATCAAGCCATAAAAGGCAAGCCAGGCCAAACCCAAAATTTTGAAAGCATTTTAAGCGAGCATATCCAAAGGGTAACAAGCGGAATTGAGGAATTTGACCGGACTATTGGCGGTGGGATTGTGCCGGGTTCTTTAATTTTGCTTGGCGGTGAACCAGGCATCGGCAAATCAACCTTGGCTTTGCAAATTACTTCTGGCTTAAAAGGCCAAGTTTTGTATGTGTCTGGGGAAGAATCTGCCAACCAGGTCAAATTGAGATATGAGCGCCTGAAAATAGAAGCTTCACAGGTTAATTTCCTGCCAGCAACGGATTTACCCACGGTCTTAGCTACTTTGGAAGCGGAAAAACCAAGTTTGGCTGTAATTGATTCTATTCAAACAGTTTTTGACCCAACCTTGCCGTCAGAAGCTGGTTCCATTGTCCAAGTCAGGGTAGCTTGCGTCAAGCTTATGGAAGTCGCCAAGCGCCTACATATCCCGCTAATTTTAATCGGCCATGTGACCAAAGAAGGTTCAATTGCCGGTCCTAGGGTCTTGGAACATTTAGTTGACTGTGTTTTGACTATGGAAGGTGATCCTTACCATGCTTATCGTTTGTTGCGCGCCACCAAGAACCGGTTTGGGCCAACTGATGAGGTGGGGGTTTTTGACATGGCAGAATCTGGCTTGGTTGAGGTTAAAAATCCTTCAGCCAGGTTTCTGGCCGAACGGGATGCCCAGATCAGCGGTTCCAGCGTGGTGCCGATAATTGAAGGCACCCGGGTTTTTCTTTTGGAAATCCAAGCCTTGGTTTCCACCACGGTTTTTGGCTATCCCCGCCGGGTGACTTCAGGTTTTGATTTGAATCGCTTGCAACTATTATTGGCAGTTCTAACCAAAAGATCAGGCTTGGCTTTAGGTAACCAAGACGTGCATTTAAATATTGTTGGCGGTTTTAAAGTGGATGAACCAGCCGCAGACTTGGCAGTTTGCCTGGCCGTTGCTTCGTCTTTAAGCAATAAACCCCTACCGCCGTTATTAGCTGCGGTGGGTGAAGTTGGTTTAGGCGGGGAGATCCGGAGCGTGGCGAATTTTGAACGCCGGGTTGCGGAAGTGGAAAAGCTGGGTTTTAAAACTTTAATTGCCCCCCAAAACTCAAAATCTGGCAAATCTAAAATAGAAATAATTACGGCTAGGTCAATAATTGACGCCTTAAAATTCATTAAATAAAAATAGGACGGCCTGTGAGGGTCCGTCCTAATAGAAATATTGCCGTAATTGACTCAGGCTAGTTCCGCTGGTTTGAGCAGGTCTCGAGGGTCAAACGTGCCAGCCATAAAGCCCAATTTGATACCATAGTCGTTAAGATCTACGGTAGCACTTTGACCATGAAAAAGGGCCTTTTGAACACGACCAGTCGGTCCGCACAAATGGTCTGGGAAGCCATGGTCATCAACAGGCATCCCGCATATTTTGCATGCCCTCAAATCACAAGCATATCGACCAGTCGTAACCTGGCCAATTATTACCGGAAACTGCTGGCACAAATGCGGGACCTGTTGTTGCCGAGTCTTGAAGTCGGGATGTAGTCTTACTGAAGAAATCAGTTTCCCAACCTCTGAATTTCCAGTAAATTTACACATAGACTCTCCGATTTTGGTGTTTTTCCTAGTTTAACCTGTCTTCCTTTTTTCGGAGAGTGGCGGTTAAGGTGAAAAGAGCACTAAAACCTCCTCCTTTAACAATCCATTGCACTTGCCCTTCCTTTACCAAGCTAAAATGCCTTTTTTAAGAAATAAACCATGAAAAATTTGGCCTTATTTAAAGGCAGGGTTCTTCTTTCAAAGGGCAATTTTAGACTGATAATTCATTTTAGGTTCAGAATTGCTTCGGTGTCAAACCCAAGGTTCGGTCTGGAAAATCCTAGAGATAAAAAATGTAAAAAAGCCCTGTCCGGAGACGGGACTTCAATTTTTGTGGCGAAAACGAAAAGCCCGGTGGAGTACACCGAGCTTTGCCCGAAAGAAACATTTCCCTTAGGCCAGTTTTTCGCGCTGAAGCTGCAGGCGCGATCTCAACAGGCGAATGAGGATTGGGATACATGCACCGACCAGCATAAATATCCAGAGAGGGTGCTGAGGGGACAAATTGAATAAGCAATATCCAATACCGTAGGAGACGGCTCCGATTATCGTGCCGATCAAGGCGAGGATGATCAGGGTGATAACGCCAAGGAAACCGTCGATGGAGTTCCCGAAGAAAAGGCCAATTATGGAACCGACGATAAGGCCGATCCAAATCATCTGCTCCCAAAACAGACCAAAGATTAGTCCGACGATCGCCCCGATAAAGAGGTACAACAGCAAACGACGCATGGCAAGCTCCTTTTTTATATAACCTAATTGTCAAACATCAAACGGTAAAGGTTATCAAAATAACTTGTTTTTGTCAACCCAAAAAGCCTATTCCGGGTGGATTAATAAGCCTTTTGCCTCAACAATGGTTTTTAAATACGAATTCACGTTTAATTCAGGGTCAGTTGATAACAATTTTTGGGCCGTTTCCTTGGTTTCTTCAATCAATTGTTTATCAGTGAGTCTAGCCACTTTAAAGGGCTGGAAGCCGCTTTGCAGCTCACCCCAGAGTTCACCCGGGCCACGCCGGTTCAAGTCTTCTTCAGCTAAAGCAAACCCGTCCATTAGCTTTGTCATGACTTTCAAACGCTCCAAGGTTTCTGGATCTTCGGAGCTGGTTGCCAAATAACAGATGCTTGGCAAGGCGGCCCGGCCAATGCGGCCGCGGAATTGGTGGAGCTGGGCCAAGCCAAAACTGTCGGCGCCTTCAATCAGCATGACCGTGGCATTGGGAATGTCTATGCCGACTTCAACCACGGCTGTGGCCACCAAAACATTGGTTTTGCCTTCAGAAAAAGCCGTCATAGCATTTTCTTTTTTGTCAGTGGATAATTTGCCGTGGATTAGGCCGACGTTAATTTTATTAAAAATTCCATTTTTCAATTTTTTAAATTCTTCCACGGCTGACTTGATGCCAGCCGGGTCAGTTTCAATCCGGGGGCAGATTATGAAGGCTTGTTCGCCCTGTTCTACTCTTTCCAAAATTTTAAAATACGCTTCATCCCGGTTCCGGTCATCCAAGAGTTTGGTGGCGATAGGTTTTCTTTCTTTGGGCAAATGCGGGATTTGGGAAATGGAAAGGTCGCCCCAGACTGTCAAGGCTAAGGTCCGGGGAATGGGCGTGGCAGTCAAGGACAGGAAATGCGGAATGCCAATTTGGCTTTTGGAACGCATAATTTTTCTTTGTTCTACGCCAAACCGGTGCTGTTCATCCACAATAACTAAAGCTAATTTGGCAAATGTAACATTTTTAGAAATCAAAGCGTGCGTGCCAATGACCAAATCAATTTGATGGTCGGCTAATTGTTTTAAAAAAATGGGCTTGCTAAGAGCTTTCTCCCCAATATTGGTTTTCCGGCTGGTGCGGGTAAATAATGCCACGCGCGTGCCAAAAGGCGATAACAACTTTGAAAGTTTTTCAAAATGCTGGCGAGCCAGGATTTCCGTCGGCGCCAGATATGCAGTTTGGAAGCCAGCTTTAACCACATTTAAAATCGCAATGGCGGCAACTACGGTTTTGCCTGAACCCACGTCGCCTTCTAAAAGCCGGTTCATAGGGTAGGGCTTGTCCATATCCTGCAAAATATCCCAGGCAGACCTTTTTTGGCCAGGAGTCAAGATAAAAGGCAATTTCTGGACAAAACTTACGGTTTCTTCCTGGTGGAAAGGAATCCTGACACTGGGACTTTTTTCAATTTTCTGTCTTTCCTTTAAAACTGCCAAATGCACAATTAACAATTCCTCAAAAGCCAAACGTCTTTTAGCCGCGGCAATGTCCTCAAAGCTTTTGGGTTGGTGAAGGAGTTTTAAAGCTAAATTGCCATTGATTAAACTATGTTTTTGCTCCAGATCAACGGGTAATAATTCTGGCAAATAGCTAGCTAAAGGCAGGGTTTGGTCAATGAAATTTCTTAACTGTTTTTGCGTCAGGCCATCAGTTAAAGGATAAATTGGGATAATTCCGGCAGCATTCAAGGGGTTATCGCGCTTTTCCCAAGCTGGGTTCATTAAGGTGGTGCCAAAATAGTTATGTTCAACCTTACCAGCCAGCCAAAGATTTTCGCCGGGAATGAGGATTTTTGCCAAATAGGGTTGGTTAAACCAAACTACTTTTAAAGAACCAGATTCATCAGCAATAATAGCTTCCACCACCAACATCCTCTTCCGTTTTTGCGCCCGGCGGGAGCTTATCAGTTGCAGTTTGCCCCTGACCGAAACCGTGGCGTTGCCTTTGATATCAGAAATTTTTTCTACTCGGGTCAAATCCTCATACCTATAAGGCAAATGCCAAATTAAATCCTGGCAAGTTTGGATTTTCAAACGTTTCAAACGGCTGGCCATGGTCGGGCCAACCCCGGCTAATTCCTTAATGGGCGAATTAAAAACAAGCATGTCTTAATAATACACTACTTAATCCTTTGCACGAATTTAACAGCCAAAATTAGTTAGCTAGGTTTTTAATATGGCTTGGGCAGGGCAATTTGAGATGGCGGTTTGGAGCGCTGTTGAGCCTAAATTGTCCTCTGTTAAGACCGTTGCTTTACCCGTCCTTGGGTCTAAGGCAAAATGCTCAGGGTCAGTGCGCGTACACCTGCCGCAACCAACGCAATTTGGGCTTATCATCAATATGGCTTCATCATCAGCATTATTGTTTGACGGTAGGTTTAGGTTGGTATTGCTTGCGCCATCATCAGACGCGTTGAGGGCTTCCTGGTTGTCTTGGTTAAGATTATTAGCGGTTTGTTGTTCTTTTTTACCAGCACAACCCGTTAAGACTATGGTGGATAAAACTGGGAATAAGACGGTTATAAAGGTTTTTTTTGTTTTATTTTTCATAAGCATTTTTTTTCAGAGTTAATAAATAATACTTAATGTGCCAGCTGAAATGAAACAGCGCTACGATGGCAAAAGCGATGCCGAATTCCACATGAACCCAAAGAAGTTTGGGATACCAAGATAACTTAAACTTTTGGTCAATACTGATGGCCAGGATCAAGCCAAACAAACCCGAAAAACCGGCAAATAAGGCCAAAATGATATTCCAGATTTTTCTGTTTCTAGACAGCTGACATCTTTTTGTTTTGACCAAAATAGTTGTGGCGAAATAAGCCAGCAAAACTAAAAGGATTATGGGTAAGGCATGATAATTGTTCATATTAATCAAGAGTATTAAATCAACCTTTGTTTTTGCTTAGAATAAACTTTGTACATAAAAAATTGAAAAACCGTCGGAGGAGTTTCGGTAAATTAATTAAAATTTAATCACACGTCAATTCGAGTGGTTTTTTGGGGATGGTTTAAATTTCGGATTTAGTAAAATATTCTATCAGCATGGTACGTATTGTCGTTTTACCTTTTGCTGTTTTGAAGTATTTTTCCCTTCGTAGTGCATCATATTTATTGGCATAAGCTTCAAAAAAAATTAAATCAAATGGTATACGCGGTTTTGTGGACGGAACCTTGCCTGAATTGTGCTGAATGAGTCGGTTAAATACATTATCCGTAAAACCGATATAAAGACGTTTATCGCGCTTGCTTTGTAAAATGTAAACATAGAAATATTTCATAACATTTATAGTCAATGCAATGCACTGGGTGGCGGAGCCATGCACCGTACGGTGCATGGCGGAGAGTAGAGGATTCGAACCTCTGCGGGACTTTTTAGATCCCCGCGGTTTAGCAAACCGCTGCCTTAAGCCGCTCGGCCAACTCTCCACGGATCATCATGAACTTCACCCTTCGCATCCTCGCATTTGCGAGTTTGCTTCGGGTTTCGTTCGTGTGCTCCTCTCCCCATTGATACCAAAGGTATCAATGGGGACCCCTAAAATAAATATTACAAAAGATTCATCCAGAAGTGCTATACTATACCCAGTATGGAACAGCGTACCAATGAATCCGAATCTATTCAAGACCAGATACTTTTAGAATGGGAATTCCCCTCTTTTGAAAAGCATAAACGGGGCATAGTCTGGTATTTGGTAATGCCGGTTATTTTTCTTGCGCTTTTAATTTGGACCATAATCATAAAAAATTTCCTTTTCTCAATAATCATAATCTTAATAGGGATTATCCTGGGTTCAAAAGAGTTTGTTCAGCCCCAAAGGGTAAAATTTTCAATTAAAGAATCTGGCATAATAATTGATGATAAATTTTACCGTTTTCGGGAATTTGATAAGTTTTGGATTGCCTATGAACCGCCAGAAATTAAAGTTTTGTACTTAGAATTTAAAACCGGGCTGAGGACAAATTATTCAATCCCTTTATTGGATCAAAATCCGCTTAAAGTCAGGACAATTTTGCAAAAATACATACTTGAAGATTTGGAAAGGGAAAGCGAAGATTTAACTGACCGTCTTGCCAGGCTTTTTAAGTTTTAATTAACCTTGCGTGAATATTCAGGATATGGTACGAAAGTAAGGTTAGATTTTGTGCATTTATTAATTATTTACGCGCTCGTAGTCCCGTCCTCGACTTGCTAAATAAATTAAATCCCTTAAAAATCAGCATTAGAGAAAATTATTGTGCGCGCTCGTAGCTCAGCTGGATAGAGCGCAAGCTTGCGGAGCTTGAGGTCACAGGTTCAACTCCTGTCGAGCGCACCACGCGTCAATCCTTGCGTCGGATTACGTGTGCTCATATTTATGAGCCCACTCCCCGCCTGCCTTCGCCAGACGAAGTACGGCGGACAGGCACCCTCTGCAAGGTTGCCGCTTTTCCTCATCCCGCCGTATGGCGGGACGTGCTCCTCCCCCTCGACTACGCTCGGGGTCGTGCGCGCCTCATTCGCGAGGCGTGTAAGCAGCCCGCTTACCCCAAATTTTCGATGATAATTTGGGGATCCCTTCTAATGATTTTATAAGCGTGCCGCTTTCCCCATTTCATCTTTGATGAAATGGGGATCCTAAAATTTGGAACCCTTAATAACTTAACCGCTATGTCGATTTTTCTCGCACTCAAGTTTTGCCGTGCGGAGTCATTAGTATTGACAAAACAAGAAAATCCTGCTATCTTTTAGCATTAACTGTAATTTCAGTAATTTTCTTTCTAACTTGATAGGAGGTCAACAATGGGCTCGCAAAACGCAATGGTGGCTCTGCGTCGTGGGGAAGAGCTAGATTTAGGAGGCGTCCGAGTTAAGGCGGTTATGATCTCAGACGGAACTTTGGCCGAGGTTAAAGAGGGAGACCTATATGTTGCTGAACGCAACACTGGCCCTCATTTGCTGATAGCGGCCAAGATAGTGCCTCCTGGTCACGGAGGCTTTATTGTGCCAACAACGCCGGATTACGCTTTCGATATCTGTGATTGCGTGGCGGTTGTCGAAGCCTAACGCCCAGTCCCTACCCGCCAGATTTTTTAGTCTGGCGGGTTTTCTCTTTTTATTTCAAGGTAAATGATTTATCATACATTTACTGTTCACCGAATAGATTAGCCTGAGTCGGCTCTAAATTGGAGGCGTGCGAGAGTGGTTTAATCGGATGGTCTTGTCCTGCAGCGTGGCGGAGGGTTGGCCGAGTGGTCTATGGCGACGGTCTTGAAAACCGTTAGGGCGCAAGTCCTCGTAGGTTCGAATCCTACACCCTCCGCCACGAGTCGGGATCCCGCAGTCCTATATAAAAGATTTCTAAGAGCGGGAAAAACCCTGCCTGCCGGCAGGCAGGCGTTAGTGCGCAAGTCCTCGTAGGTTCGCCTGCCCGCCAAAGCGAAGCGTCGGCAGGAATCCCTCTCTCTCCGCCATGCACCGTACGGTGCATGACTCCGCAAGGACAATTTAGTATCGGATGACCCACGTGTCTCAAAAATTAAATTAAAAGAGATCTATGAATAAAGAAATTCATAACTGTTTAAATATTCAATCAAAGCCACTTTCTTTCTTTTTTCAGAAAGGGTCGAGTACTTTAGGCAAGAAAGTCCTTATACTTGGTGAATCTTTGGCAAGAAACGGCTGGTTAGAGTCAGGAAGGGCATTTTATAGTTTACAAAATAAGATTGTCCCAACCGGCAAACGCTTAAATGAAGAGCTATTGCTAATTCATATGACCCTTGAAGAATGTGCTTTTACAGAGATTGCAAAATGTTATATTAGTAGCAATCGAAAAAGGCTTGTAGAGTGCGGGTCTTTATGTGCTAGACACCTTCTGGAACAAATACATCACAATAAACCAAAGGTAATTTTATCCTTGGGGGTAGTTACAAAAGATATTCTGGAATCAACCTTTCAAACTAAATTACAAATGGGTAAGGCGAGTGAAGTTGTTTATAAAACCAAAAAATACTTACTTTTACCACTATTCCACCCATCACCAGCAAACCCATTTGGGCATGCAAAAAATATCACAATAATTAATCGTAATAAAAATACACTAAAAAAATTAATTGGAGAGTAACCCCACGTCTCTCTTGTCTAATTTTAAACAACATAAAACCGGCTCAGCACCTGTTTTATGAAAATAAATTTTAAGCCACTGCTGGTGCAGTAAACTGGCTATTGTAAAGCGAAGCGTCGGCGGGAAGCCTTCTCTTTCAGTAACCGTAATTTAGCCTTGACAATAAGTCAAAATAGATTTATATTTGTTTGAAAACATTTGTTCATTTTTTGACAAGGAGAAGAACATGTATCGTACGCGCGTGGCCAGCATAACGCTGGTGTTGCTGTCCGTAATGACTTTTTACGGATGTTCAATATTTCAGTCGGATCCAATTTGGCGTTCGAATGATGGGCAAGTGGCGCTAAATATTGACAGCTTGGTGACTGCCGGGATGATCTCTGAGCAGCACCTAGCCAAGGGACTGCCCACGGCTGACGGGATCTTTGACCAGTACAGTGTTGTACTGCCCCTTGATCGCGATGGAAACCTCAAACTAAGCATGGAAGACGTGGCATTGATTGATCGGGTTAAGGAGGCGTACGAAATTCAGGCCAAAACCATGAGGATCTACAATTGGCAAACCTGGAGAAACCAGAATGGGACAATACTGGGTGTAAGCTATTTCGTTGGCTCAAGGATCTAGTCTTGCTTTTAAGTCAAACAAAAAAGCGGAGCAACAAGCCCCGCTTTTATATTGCCTGATTTATGGGTCGAAAAATTTAAACTACTACTGGCGCGGTAAACTGGCAATTGCAGAACGAAGCGTTAAGGGGAATTTTTAAGATCCCGCCGCATGGCGGAGCTACGCCCCCTGCCATCGTTTTGCGTTTTTACTATAATTACCTGGTAATAACCCTTCGGAAAGTCGGAACGGCTATGGCAATCATGACTAAGCCGAAGATGGACAAGATTAACACTTCAGTCCAAACCGAACTTAAGCCCGCCCCCAAAACAATTACTTTGCGCAAAGCCGTGGCTTCATAAGTCAAGGGAATGGCTTTTGAGATGTATTGCATGACGTGCGGCATTTGTTGGATGGGGAAGAAAGTGCCGGAGAGGAACATCATGGGGAATTGCAAAGTCATCATGATGCTCATGGCTGTTTCTTGGGCCGTGGCCACTGCCGAAACCAAAATACCAATGCCCATAAAGGCAAAGACGCCTAAAAATAAAAGTAAAATCATGACCAGCCAATTGCCATAAACATGCACGCCGAATATCAGGATTGCCAAGAGCAGGACAATCATGCCTTGGACCATGCCGCGGGCAGTTTGGGCAAAGGCTTTGCCTAAGATAATTGATAAGCGCGAGATTGGCGCGATCAATAAGCCATCCATCGTGCCCGATTCCTTTTCCCTGGAAACCGAAACAGCCAAGCCAGTCATAACCGACATCATAACGATTAGCGCCATAATGCCAGGAGCAATGAACTGGAAGTAGTTAGTTTTACCCGGAATCAAATTATCAATTTTGGATTGGATGGGCTGGATGATTGTTGCCGGATCCAAATTTGCCATTTGCGGATTGACTTTACCCGTGAGCTTGATAATCTCCCCAATCTTGGTTTCAGCAACACCGGTGGACATGCTATTGACTACCTGCTGAATCATTTGTGTCAGGATGGAAGAAATTTGCGGATTAGATTGGTCGGGGATGATGCTAATCTCGGCAGTTGTATTGTTTAGAACATTTTGGGAAAAGTCCGCTGGAATGAAAATGCCGCCATTAATTTTTTGGTCTTTTATAGCTTTTTTAATTGCTTCATTGTCAGGATAAATTTTGATGGTAAAAACTTTTTCATCGTTGGAGATTTTCATGTCTGAAAAAACCTGGACTAAAGTTTGGCTAATTTGCCCCTGGTCCTGGTTGGCAATGCCCATGGGGATGTTTTTTAGGGAGTTTTCCGAGGGGTAAATGAAACCAGTCATGATCATCATAAAAACCGGCATGATTATAAAGAATATTAATTGCATCCGGTCTCGGGAAAAATCAACCAAGTCTTTAGAAGCGATCCGCAAGCTGTCTTTAAGGGTCGTAAAAAAATTATTTTTCATATTAAGTTAGTGGTTATCGGACTCGGGATTTTGCCCCAAATATATGGTCGCTAACAGAAGAAACATCTCCGTGGGTTTCTTCACGCATGTCCCGGCCAGTTAAAGCCAGGAAAACATCTTCCAAGCTGGCGTTTGGTTTCTGATTGGCTTTTTTTAGATTAGCGGGCGTGTCAACCGCGATTATTCTGCCGTGGTCAATTATGGCGATAGTATCCGAAAGTTCATCAGCTTCAGGCATGATATGGGTGGTTAAAATCACAGTAACGCCGTGAGCATGGAGATCTTTGATAAAATCCCTAATCGAACGGGAAGTTTGCGGATCCAGGCCTAAAGTCGGTTCGTCCAGAAACATCACTTCTGGCTCGGTTAAAAGCGCCCGGGCAATATTAACCCTTTGCTTCATGCCCGTGGAAAAAGTCCCGACCATTTTATCTTGCCATTTATCCATTTCCAGGGTTGTTAACCATTTTTCCGCGCGTTCTTGAGCCGTGCTTTTGGGAATATGGTAAAGCTTGCCGAAAAATTTCAAGTTTTCTAACGCAGTCAGGCGATCATAAAGAATTATTTTTTCAGCCACCAAACCAATATGTTCTCGGACGTCGCCAGCCTGGGTTGTAATATTATGCCCGGCAACAAAGGCTTGGCCAGAAGTCGGTCGGATTAAAGTGGTTAACATGCGAATGGTGGTGGATTTGCCCGCACCGTTCGGCCCTAAAAAACCGAAGATTTCGCCTTTTTTTACCTTGAAGCTGATGTTGTCTACAGCCGTAAATTCTTTGAATTTTTTGGTTAAGTTGCTTACTTCAATGACGTTTTCCATATTTTTTATTAAGCTAATTTACCTTTCATTTGCTGTTTGAACTTGGAAATATTCTTAGTGAAACTTGAAGCCATTTTTTCCAAAACGCTGTCTAATTCAAAAGCCCGGATGATGTGTATGACTCGGCCATGGCCAAAGAAGATGAATTCCTCGTTTGGTTTAATATCCAAGGCCTTGCGGGCTTTGGCTGGGATAACAATCTGGCCGCGCTGGCCCATGGTACCAGAGCCGTATATAAACATTTTTGGGGGATTAAACATATATTTTTGCTTTAATAACAAAAATCATACTTTTCATACATTTCATACCTTAGCTTATGCCAAAAATACTGTCAAGCATAGAAATATTGAATAATTTACTGTCATAGTCCTAATTGGTAGAATTAATTCATGAAAAAAGAACAAAAAGCCTGGTTTCAGGTTTCGCTTAAGGTTTTATTAGTCAATTCTCGGGGCAAAATTTTAATTCTTAAAGCTGCTAAGAGTGGCTCATTCCAAGGCTATTATGATTTGCCCGGCGGCAGGATTAATGTTGGGGAAATTAAAAAACCAATCGCAGGTTTAATTAGGAGGGAAATAAAAGAAGAAGTTGGAGAAATTAAGTATGAATTACAACCAACGCCTGTCGCCTTTGGCAGACACGTAATACCTGCCAAGTTCAATTCAAGCAAAAAGCCAATAAATGTCTTTTATGTGTTTTTTATTGCTAAGTATAAAGGCGAGAAAATAAAAATCAGTCGAGAGCATCAGGGTTTTAAATGGGTCAACTTGAGTAAAATAAAACTTGAAAAATATTTCAAATCAGGGATTTTAGAGGGAGTAAAAAAATATACCTCCTCTCCTATATAGGAGAGGAGCCCCCGGCCGCGGGGGCAGGTGAGGTTGGCTAATAAACTTACTCATTTTTTTCAGAGTACCCTCACCCCAAACCCTCTCCCAGAGGGAGAGGGGGAAGAAAAGCCGCCTTATTCAGGCGGCTTTGGGCTTTCCTAGGTTTGATAAACCCCGGTAAAGTTTTAGGGCAAGGACCTTGATAAAGTCGCCAGTGATTAGCGTTAGTAAGTCATAGATTGCCAGTAGGATCAGAATCCCTAAAACCAAGCCGACTGTTTTTAGTGCAATGTCCCACATTTTTTACCTCCCCGATTTTTTTGATTTTCTAAAGGAATTATAATTTAAATTAGCCTATCAGTCCATTACCCCCTAGCTACGGTAATTCCAATAATCGGCACTTGGCTGAATTTCCGAATCGCCAAAGCGGCTTCTAAAAAAGTTGAGCCGGTAGTGGTAACATCATCAAGTAAAATTATTCTCTTTGCATTAATATCGCTTTGATAAACAAAAGCTTCTTTAAGGTTTGTTCGTCTTTCTTCGCCAGTACATTCCACCTGGGGTTTGGTGTTGCGGATTCGCTTGAGGTTTTGATTGGTCGGAATATTAAATTCCCTAGATAATTTTTTTGCCATTAACTCGCTTTGGTTAAAGCCGCGTTCCCTTTGGCGGGTCGGGTGCAATGGAATGGGGATTAACTCGTCATCGGGTACGAAAAAATTTTGTAAGTTTGATATAAGCCATTCAGCCAAGATGTCGCTGACTGAAAAAATCCCGTCATATTTCAAGGCGTGGATTAATTTTTGGACTAAAGGTTCATCAAAATTCGCCACGGTTACCGTGGTTTGGATTGGCTCGGGCCCGGGCGTGGCCTTTAATTCAATTTTGACTTTGGCTAAACAATCAGCACAAGCAATCATCCCAATTCTTTTGCAGCCCAAACACCTTAAAGGCGCAATGGCATCCAAGATAAATTTACCGCCTAAATCAAATTGCTGGCGGAATTTTTGGATGATTGCCATTAGTTTTTTAATTTATGGAAAAACCTGACTTTATGGCATTAACCTTGATAGTCGCGCCTTTTTTAAAGCGGTTTTCCAAAATTCCGCGCGATAAAGGATTTTCTATTTCCTCTTGAATGACTTTGCGGATAGCCCGGGCGCCTTGTTCTGGGGAAAAACCGATTTCCGCAATCCGGCTGATGGCCGAAGGTGAAATTTTTAGTTTGTAACCCTGGGCTTCGGCCAGTTTTTGGAGTTCAGTCATATGCAAAAGCACAATTTCCTTGACGTCTTTGGGCGTCAAAGACCGGAAAACAATAACCTTATCAATGCGGTTCAAGAATTCTGGCCGGAATTGTTCACGTAATTGCCCAGTTACTTGCTGGCTGATTTCCTGAAATTTTTGTTCCGCCTTTTTCTTTTCGTCTTTTTCTGCCAGTTCAAAACCAACTTTGGCAGACTGGTTCAAGCTTTGCAAACCGACATTGGAAGTGAAAATGATTATAGTATTTTTGAAATTAACCTGCTTGCCCGTGGCATCAGTTAAATGCCCGTCTTCCAATACCTGCAAAAGCAGATTGAAAACATATGGATGGGCTTTTTCCACCTCATCAAAAAGCACCACGGAATATGGCTTGCGGCGGATGGGCTCAGTCAATTTACTGCCTTCTTTGTAACCGACATAGCCAGCTGGGGCGCCAATGAGTTTGGTCACATTAAAGCTTTCTCCAAACTCGGACATATCAACCCTGACAAGCGCGTTTTCATCTTCAAAAACCTCTCGAGCCAGGACTTTGGCCATTTCGGTTTTGCCTACGCCTGAAGGCCCCATGAAGATAAATGAGCCAATTGGCCGATTGTGATTTCTTAAGCCCACCCTGGAGCGCCTAATGGCGTCTGCAATGGCTTTAACGGCTTCGGTTTGGCCGATAATATGCTTTTTGAGGTTTTCTTCCAGGTGTAAAAGCCGGTTTCTTTCTTCGCTGACCAAATCTTTTAAAGGCACGTTAGTGATGCGGTGGACTACGTCAGCCACATCAGCGCGGTGAATTGTGGCCAGATTTTTACGGCCCTTTTCCATGGCAATAAAATTTGCCAACTTATTCTTAAGTTTTTCTCCCGACATTTTTAAATTTATTGCTTCTTCAAACCTCTCATCCATAACAGCTTCGTTTTTTTGCTTCTCAATTTCCTTCAGCTGGTTTTCCAGCAGCCTTTGTTTTTTTGCCAAAACCGTGCCGCCAGCCTCAACCTTGCGCTTGGCTGCCGCCTCATCAATCAGGTCAATGGCTTTATCGGGCAAGAATTTGTCCTGCAAATACCTTTCTGAAAGCTCAACCGCAGACTCAATCGCCTCATCAGTGATTTTTACGGCATGGAATTTTTCGTAATTAGCCTTTAAGCCTTGGAGGATTTGCTTGGTTTCATCCAAACTTGGCTCATTAATAATAATCGGTTGGAAGCGGCGTTCCAGGGCCGCGTCAGATTCAATATGCTTGCGGTATTCATCCAAGGTAGTGGCGCCGATGACGCGCAGTTCGCCCCTGGCTAAGGCTGGTTTCAAAATATTGGCGGCGTCCATAGAGCCTGAAGCCGAACCCGCGCCAATAATGGTGTGGATCTCATCAATAAAAACAATTATATTTGGGTCAGCCGTGATTTCGTCTATCAGCTGTTTGAGGCGGGATTCAAATTCCCCGCGGTACATGGTGCCAGCCACAATCAGCGATAAGTCCAGCCTTAAGATTTTTTTGCCAATTAAGATTTCGGGCACATCGCCATGGATTATTTTTTTGGCCAGCCCTTCCACAATGGCGGTTTTGCCCACGCCGGGATCGCCCAGCAAGACCGGATTATTTTTTGTCCGGCGTGAAAGGATATGGATGAGCCTTTCCAATTCCTGTTTCCTGCCAATAACCGGGTCAATTTTAGTTTGCAATTTTTCATCAGTTAAGTCTGTGGCGAAAAAGTCCAAGGCCGGGGTTTTGGAATTCTTTTTCTCGCCAGTTTCATCTTCAGTCTTTTCTTCTTCAAATAGTTCAGTGATGTCAGGAAATTTGGTGGTGGAACGCAAGACCATGGTCACTTGGCTTAAAATTTCCTCGGGGTTGAAACTTTGTTCTTTCCACATCCTGGCCATGAACGCGCTTTCAAGTTTTAACAAGCCGTAAAGCAGATGTTCGGTGCCAATGTAACGGTGGTTGAATTTGGCGGCAATGATGGCGCTCTTTTCAATGGCGGTTTTGCTTTCCGTAGACAAGGTGGGTTTGCTGGCTGCAGTTGGATTGTCCATGCCGCCATCGCGCAGTTGTATGGCTTGGCGGATGAGATCCAATTTCAGGCCGGTTTTCAGCAAAATTTCATAGGCAATAGAGCCTTTTTGCAAGCCCAAAGCGTACAATAAATGCTCCGGTCCAATGGCTTTAGCCCGGTTGCCAGCCGCAAAATTCGTGGCCTTGTTCAAAACCTCTTTTAAGTGGGTGGTGAATTTATTCAGAATAGGCGGCATAGTTGGAAAAATGTAACATTTTAAGAGTCTTCAGTCAATTATAATTTACATTTATTAAGGTCTGGTTATTACAAAGAAAAAAGGCGCGGTTCCGTGAGGAGGCGCCTTTAATACAAGAACTATATTAAAGCGCGTTTCAAATGAAGATACATATTACGCGCAAATTTTTATTTTTTGTTTTTCGAGGAAGTAATAAATACTTACTCTACATAAGCATTATAGCGCAAAAAAAGCTTTTTGTCAAAGGTGGATGGGGAGAAAGAAGAGATAAGGAGATTAGGAGTAGAAGAGCTTGAAGAGAAAGAGGAGCTAATGAAGAGCGCTAGAATCAAATGGGAAAAAAGGAGTGAAGTTTTTTTGGCTTTTTTGCTCCCTAGCTCTTACATGCTCTTTAAAATTTTAATCCTTTCCTCAATTGGGGGATGGGTGGAAAAAAGTTTGCCCAAACCTTTGGCATGTACTGCGCCAAAAGGGTTAGCGATAAACAAATGCGCTGTGGCATTGCTGGGCTTGCGGAGTTTTTCGTCTTGCGTCCCAATTTTTTCCAAAGCCTTGGCCAAGCCTTCGGGATAGCGGGTCAGCTGGGCGCCTGAAGCGTCAGCCAGAAATTCCCTTTTCCTGGAAACTGCTAGCTGAATTAAGGTTGCGGCAATTGGCGCCAAGATGGAAAGGATAATGCCGATAAGCAAAAAGATCATGCCGATATTCCCACCGCCTCGGTCGCTGCTGGACCGGCGGCCGCCAAAGAAATTTATCCGGATAAACCAGTTGGCCAGCAAACTGATTATGCCGACCAGGACAGCCACCAAAGTCATGAACCGAACATCGTAATTGCCAATATGGGAAAGTTCGTGCGCCAAGACCCCCTCCAATTCCTCGTTTTCCAAATTTTCAATGGCACCTTGGGTTACAGCCAGAGAAGCATGCTGAGGATCCCGGCCAGTGGCAAAGGCGTTAATCATGACTTCGGGCATAACGTAAACTTTGGGCATGGGCAAGCCCGCAGTGATGCACAGATTTTCTATCATTCTTATCAAGTAAGGATTGTCTTCTTTGATGGCTGGAATGGCCCCATTGGTCCAAAGGGCAATTTTGTCCCCGCTATAATAACCGATTAAAGTCATGATAACGGAAAAAATAATTGCCAAAATTACATAGGCTGGCCCGGATGCATAAGCGCGACTGAAAACATAAGCCAAGCCGATGATTATAATGATGAAAATTCCTATTAAAAAGACACTTCGGCGTTTGTTGGAGGAAATTTGGGTGTAAGTAGTCATAGGGTTTTAGTATATACCAACAACATTAACAATATATACAAGAAGTGAATATATTTTATTCCCTCTCCCTCTGTCCAGGGCTGATTTTGTTTTTCTAATCGTAATATTTTTGGCTAACCTCCCCCAAACCCCCTCCTTGGTAAGGAGGGGAAGGCTGGTTCTTAAACTCCTCCCCTTGCCAAGGGGAGGGTTTGGGTGGGGTCACAATTCTCGCGATAACTGAGGAAATTCCGATTACGTAAATAGAACCACAATTTCAATTCATGGGGGTTCAGTAATTTCCTTTGTTTCCTGGCAAGAGGAGTAATTTTTTTCATGCTTGCTAACCTCACCCTCAATCCCTCTCCTTTATAGGAGAGGGAGGGTTGTTTGGTTATTTAGCTGACTATCACCAACTTGCTAATTACTAAAATTTAACCTCGACCGGGTTCTTGGCAGCCTCTTCAGCCAGTTCAAAGAACTCACGTTTTTGGAAGTGGAAGGTTGAAGCAATCATATTGGTCGGGAAGGTCTCGATCTTGATGTTCAAGTCCCGGACATTGCCATTATAGAACCTGCGGGCGGCCTGGATTTTGTTTTCCGTATCGGAAAGTTCGTCCTGGAGCTTGGCAAAGTTTTCATTGGCTTTTAAAATCGGGTAATTTTCCGCTACTGCAAAAAGGGATTTCAAGGTGTCAGTCAGCATGTTTTCGGCTTTGGCTTTGTCTGCCATGCCATTGGCGCCCATGGCTGCGGCCCGCGCCTGGGTGACTTTTTCAAATAATTCCCGTTCGTGGGTGGCATAGCCCTTGACCGTGTTCACCAAATTCGGGATCAGGTCATATCTCCTTTTTAATTGCACATCAATGTCTGACCAGGCTTCCTGGGTCTGGTTCTTGAGTTTGACCAAGTGGTTATAAGTTGCCCAAAGCCAGAGAATGGCAATGGCAATTATCGCGATGATTATATAAATTATGGCCATAAGTTTTTAAATTATTTAAGAATTATTTTTTAAGGATAGATTAGCATGCTGACTTTTTGCGCATTTACCGTGTCAGCGCTGGTGTCTTTGGTCAAGATGACGACATTCAAACCGACCTTGAGGTCGCTTTGTTTAATGGCGACGCCATCGCCAAAGCCGTTTTTGGGAATGGAGCGAAAATCCAGTTTCCGGATAAGCGTGTCTTTGGAAATATTCGCGGTCAAAGTCCGGGCGGTTTCACCAGAGGCGATCTGGATTTCTACGCTGTCTTTTGAAACTTTGGTGATTTTTCCGGAAATGGCAATGGTCTCCGGTTTTGTTGAAGTTCCGGTATTGCTGTTTAAGGCCGTTGAATTGGAATTTTTTGAAGAGCTCGAACCGGTTTCAGAATTATTTTTGCCATACCAAAAACCTGCAAAAGCGAAAATCGCCAACAAAAGGAAAACCGCGATAGTGGCGATAATAGCGCGTTGCTGGGGGGTTTGAAAATTTGATTTTGTTGCAACCATATTTTTATTGTTTACCTTGATTTTGGACAATACCTTTTGGATATTGTATAATAACTATTGCCCAGTATAGTTGAAAACGGGTAAATCCGCAAATAAACTAATAAAAATATGCAAAACCATCCTAAAAGCCAAAACGCCTTTCCTCGTTGGTTGGGCTATTGCCTGATTGCCATTCTGGTGGTCTTTTTTGGTATTGGTTTGAAAACTGTCTTTGCGGCTTTTAATGACCCAACTTGCGATCCGCTTACTAGCCCAGGCACCTGTAATACCAAACCGCCAATTTTTACACAAACCGATCCTGCAGGCGCTATTCAAACCATAGAAACTCCGTTGACCATTGGGGCAACCGGCGGAATTTCAGAAGATTTGAATTTATATGGAAGCATTATTCTTAATGAAAACGGGCAGAACCTAAGGACAAATGGATATGCCAGTGGCACCGTTGCACCGATTAATGTTTCAAATTCCGGTTCATTTTATACCATCGTTTCAAATGCATCAGAAGCAACCGGAGCCGCTTATTCAGCTAGCGCTTCTGGTTATGCGACCGGGCTTCTTGCAAATTCCATCAATGGGACTGCTTTATACGCAATTACAACTGGCGAGGGGTATGGCTTACGAATTGATTATTCCGGTACAACCACAGCCCTTAAGATTAATGCTTCTGGCAAGCAGGCCATGAATATTACAGGCGACTCAATTTTAACTGGCAATGCCAATATTACAGGCGCTTTAACAGTTGGGTCAATAACCGTTGGTGGTCAAAGTTTGACTGGGAACGAAAAAACTTTAACCGGGGTAATTCCATCTGCTACTCTTCCAGCCTATGGCGAATTGGTTATTCCCTTAAAAAGCGTGGCATTTAATAACAGTAATTATCGACTAACCAGTCTGCAAATTTTATATTCTAAAACAGCAACACCGCCAGCTAATACTTATTGGTATCAATTCCCGGTTGATTCAACAAAACTCAAATATCAAGAATGCAATAATACTGGCTTAGGGACTTTTGTTGGTAATTTAACTTTGACCAATCCTTTATCTGATGCGACAAATGTTAGGGTTAAACTTACTTATTCTACAGATGCTGTGAATTGCGCTTCAGACAATTCCGCGCCGCTAGCCCCGATTATTTCTGTTACGCCTACGCCCTACGCAAATGGAGGCAAAAATTATGTAAAAGGATTGCCAACCCTAAATGTAACCGCTTCAGACCCAGAATCGGATATAACAGAAGTGACAATTTATGCTAACGCTGTTTTGGTAGCTACCTGTAGCATGAGTCCGTGTAGTTATACCTATGCTTCAGTACCAACAACTAAACAGACAATTACCGCAACGGCGAAATCCGGTGCTGCTGAAATTTCACCAACTGCGACTTATATTTTTTCTCCTGATAATTATGGGCCGATCATAACCGCATTTAGCGCTCCAGCAGCAACTGTTAGCAGTCAAACCAATATATCAGTTCAAATTTCTGAAAATTTAAGCGGTGTTAAAATGGAAAGTGGTAAATATACCGGAGTCAGATTGTATCTTTGTCCAGGAGCTACTTGTACAGTGGGTGCTGGTACTGAACTGAAAGATTTTACTACAAACGATTTTGCTCAATCAACTGATGATACTTACTGGAAGATTAATTGGAACACAACTGCTTTTGTTAACGGTACTTATACCATACTTGCAACCGCAGTTGATAATGTGGGGAATATAGCAACGGTTCCACCCTCAATTGTTAATTCCAAGACTATAGCAATAAGCAATGTGCCTATTTGTGGTATTGCTGGCGCTTGTTATACAATTCCCAATTCAACAGAGCATAAAACGTCATGTTGCACTAACACTTGTTATGACCCAATAGTTAAAGGTTGTTGTGCTGGAGCAACTTATGATTTAAGTTCGGAATGTTGCTATAGTAATGTCGTTCATCCAATTGCTTATTGCAGTTGTCCAGGTTGTTAATTAACTAATAAATTGGATAATTAAAATACCGTTCTAGTAACAAAGGGGCGGTATTTTGTTATTTCCCAATAAAAGTTGACTTTTTGTTGATTTGATGGTACAATATAAATGTTTGTAAACATAAAAAACTAACAATTCGGATGCAAAAATCTCACCTATTAAATACAAAGGTAAGAGCTTGGCTAATTATGGCCGTGGCTTTTTTTACGTTATCGGTTTTCCTGCCCAAAGCGCTTTTAGCGGCCTTGACCAGCCCTTCAATCGTCGTGGGCGGAGACCAATATGCAAATGACAGTTCATTAGGCAAGATTTCCCAAAGAAATTGGCGGAGCGAAAACCAAAAAAGCCGAAAGATTGTTTATGTTAATCCTAATGATAAGACCCCGACTTTATTTGCTGGTTACGTTAACGAAGACAGCACGGCCTGCGCGAATACGGTCGATGGCGGGGTGACAATCAAAAGATGCAGACTGGAATTTAAAATGAGCATTGACAACGGCATGACTTGGTCCCAAGCGATTTCCAGCTCCCAAACTTGGTTAGATATCGAAGTTATTAATTCAGCCATTGATCCGACCTTAACTAATTATTCGCCTGAGTTTTCAATAATATTAAGCCCGAACAACCAAGACATTTGGGTGGCGTATAAAACATATAGCACTGATATTAATAACAATATTAGTTTTGGCCAGGAATCTCAAATCGCTAAATTGACCTGGGATGCCAGTACCAGCAAATGGAAAATCGGGACAATAAGAAAACCGTCAGTACCAATAGCGCCAACAGTGCCGAATATTAATACAGAAACTAATGGCTGGTGTAATTATTATTCGACTTATAGAACGTCTTTGCCAACCGTATTTGTAGAGAATTTAAGTGATGGAACGGAAAGGGTTTGGGCAATACTACAATGTTTAAGTCTTCACGGCCCAGCCCCTGCATACCATTCGCATGAATATTACCCGATTTATAATGATGATTTTTCCAATTCTAATGATTGGACAGTGGCAAAAAGTGGAGGCTCACCGCTACAAATAGAATACGATAATTATCCTAATCCCCCTGGCACTTATGGATATGCCCCGCCAAAAATGACCTTTATTCCCCTCGGTAGCAATAAATTGCCAAGTATTATAAGTGCAAGAGAGCAATTTGTTGCTGGGGAAAATCCTTGCGTAAAGATATTTACTAAAAATAATGATATAAGCGCGGATAGTTGGACAGCAACCTATAAATGCGCGGTTAGTGTTGTACCGGAAAAAGATACAAAACTTTTTGATTTTTCTATTGCGGCTTACCCAACGTCTACAGACCAGTCCCGATTTGTAGTTGCCTATGAGGGTGGATATGATGTTGCCAGTGGAGGTGCAATAAGTTATGAAAATAAAACCAGGATAAGAAGCTGTTTATTTACGAATAGTGGTACCAGTGGTTGCAAAGCCGCCATTATTAGCGGATCGAATTTTTTTACTAACGCCTATTCGCCGTCCGTGGGTTTTTTTAACAGCAAAGCGTTTATTGCTCTACGGGATTCAGGCACTGGAAATTTGATAACCAGCGAAGAAAGTGCTGATTATTCTACTTGGCCACCGGCAGATTATACTTGGGTAGACGCATCTTCACATTCGTCTTCAGCCACGACCCAGACTCCCAGCGTTCCAGTTTATGTTTATGACGGGAAAATAACTTTGAATTCCGGACTCTGGCCAATTATGTGGCTTCAAACAAATAATAAAAAAGTAGTTTTCTCTGAAAACATAGGAGGCACAGTAATCGGCCCGAATTTGCCGGCTTATCCAGTGCTGGGCTGGGGCTGGTCATCAAATTTCGGCTGGTTATCCTTAAATTGCGTAAATAGAATTTCATCAGACCTAAATGTTATTCCAAATTGTAATCCTGCTTATGGCGTCGGGGTGGGGATTGCCAGTTCAAATGTTCCAGCTGGCAATGCTTTTTCCGCGCCTGATGGCTACCCTTTGGGCGGTTATGCCTGGTCATCCAATGCTGGCCTGGTTTCTTTTGAAAGAAAAGACAGCGTTAATAGCACAAATAATCCATATGGAAACCCGGCGAACCTGCCCTATAACAATAGCGCCAATGCCAATGACCCAATTATTAAATATGATACAACTGCCCAAAAAATCCATGGCTGGGGCAGGTTTTTGAACCTTTGTAATTTTGACAATACTTCAAAATGCAAAGATAAAGAGAAAGGCTGGTTGAAAATGCAGGGCTATTGGCTAAAACCCGGAGTAAAATGTGCAATTTTTCATAATACTAATAATACTGTTACTTTTTCTAATGCGTTTCCTGGTGGTTGTACAGATTATGCTAAATTCGATATTGGCGGCGGTATTATCGTAGTTGACGGCGATTATTATCAATATACAAGCAGAGTTAGCAATAAATTAAACGGAATTTCACCGAATATTGGCCTAGCGCCTGATGATAGGGTCGACGACATGGTTTACGCGGCAAGCGGCACTGATCCAGATGATCCCCCTGGTTGCACTGGGAGTGCGTGCAGACTCAATGGCGGCCCATACGGCGTCCAAGCTTTTTGGAACGGTTCAAATTATGAATTCAGTGGCTGGGGCTGGAGCGATGATTATGGCTGGATTGCCTTCAGGCCATTGATCTTTGTGGGCTATGCCTGGATGGAATCTTTATTCGGCAATATTTATTCAGGAGGGGCAATCAGTTTGCCCAAGCCGGAAAACAAGTCTGGCACGCCAATTATGTGCGATTACAATAACGATGGAGTGGCAGAATCAGAATGCGTGGTCAGTACTTACCGGATTGAAGCTGGCGGAAACATTTCAACTTTTAACCCGCCTGGCACTTCTTACACAACCAAACTGCCAACTTCGGGATACGGTGGAAATTTCGGACCGGAAAACCGTCTATTGGGAAATCTGGAAAATTTTTTTGATTCAAACCTTTTAACCACAGGATCAGGAAACGCAGACCTATATTCTTTAAACACTAGCGAATCGACCGTGGTTTACCGGAATGCCCTGGGCAAACTGGATTTGACTGGTTTGATCAGTTATAGTGATTCAAATCTTATTAATTATTTTTATGAAACTGATCCTTCAACTGCTAAACAAATCAAGCTTGGTTTAAATCGTTTTGGCAATACAGTATGGGAAAATGTCATTTTGCCAGAAAGTAATATACCATCAGGCGGTTGGACCACATCTTTGCTGGGAGGCTTAAGTACTTTTGGTAAATGGCAGGACAACCACCCAACCCTAGAATCATTTCAAAATGAAGTTGTGCATATCACTACTGACCTGACAATTGACGGCGGATCTGGGGTATGGGCATCAAAAGCAGGCGATTGGACATCGGCTGCGGGCGGAACCCTGACCATATCAGGGGCAACTGGAAACTTTTCAACCCCTGCTGACCCGGCAACTGGTAGTAGTCCACCATTACAAAAAGCTCTTTGTTCAACCTGTGCTTTGGTAATTGATCCAAATACAGCTAATGAAGAATATGTTTCTTATACTTCATTTTCAGGTTCAACTTTTAATGGGGTGAGAACTATTAATGGCATCAAAACTCATTCTGGCGCACCAATCGTCAGGTCAGCCTGGAGATTACCCTATACTTCTGGTGAAGCTAATGCGCAAACAGTTACATTTGTAGTGGACGGAAACTTGAATATTAATTATAATATAATTGGATCAAACCCATCGAATCCACAAAAAATTCGTGATCTACCGACCGTTGCTTTTATCGTCAAAGGCAACGTGAATATTGACCCAGCAGTCAATAAAGTGACGGGCGCATTCGTTGCTTTAGGCCCAGCCAGTCAATTTAACACTGGTAATGACTATGGCTATTGTCCGCAGGGTACTGCGCTTGGCGTTATCTGCAATCCCCTGGAAGTTGTGGGCTTGGTTATGGCAAAGAGCTTTAGCTTGGAAAGGTATGGAGCTAAAGACTTGTCAAAACCCGGGGAAAAATTTGTTTACGATTCCAGTTTGTTCTTAAACCCACCGCCTGGCCTTAATGATTTAAGCAAAGCCTTGGCTAACCCAACCCGAACTCAACCTTAAAAATATGCCGATTTTTTCTTCAAAACAAAGCTATTTAGGCATTGATATTGGCGGTTCAGCCATTAAGCTGGTTGAAATTAAACCGATTGCCAACCGGCCGACTTTGGTTACCTATGGTTTTGCGGAAAAACGCAGTGACTTGCTTAAAAGCACCTTAGGCGAAGAAATGAAAGCCATAATCGCGGCCATAAAACAGGTGGTTGAAGCCAGTCGTGCCAGTTCCAGGCTAGTAGTCAGCGCTTTGCCCAGTTTTACGGTTTTCAGCTCAATAATTTCCCTGCCGCAGATGTCAAAAAAAGAATTAATGTCAGCCGTAAAATGGGAAGCGAAAAAATTTGTGCCCATGCCGGTTGAAGAAATGATTTTGGACTGGGAAGTCTTGAAAGATGATACCTTGGCGGCCAAGGTGGCAGGCGTGAACGCGCAAGGTACGGTAACCAAGGACGCAAACCTGCCTTCGCCGGAAGTGGCCGGCAAAAACAGCGCCAAAGACCTGAAGGTTTTACTGACTGCCGCGCCAAAAAATTTGGTCCAAAAATACATGGAGATTTTCAAAGCCGCTGATTTGCAACTGGTGGCTTTGGAAACTGAAGCTTTTTCTTTGGAAAGGTCGTTAATCGGCCATGACAAGGCGCCCATCATGATTGTGGATATTGGCGCGGTGGCTTCCAATATCGTAGTCTTCAGCGAAGGCATTCCCATGCTGACCCGCTCCATCGATGTCGGCGGCGATACTATTACAAAAACCATAGCCAGCACCCTAAGGGTCAGCCCAGATCGGGCCGAACAGTTTAAGCGGGATTTTTTCATTGCCACCCAAGGCATGACTGACAGCAATATCCCCAAGGCCATTGAGTTTGTGGTTAATTCCATAACCAACGAGATTAAATACGTCCTGAATCTTTACCAGAACCAGGGCACTGGCCGGAATATTGAAAAAATTATTCTTTCCGGCGGCTCGGCTTTCCTGACCAATTTGCCCGAATACTTCACGAAAATTTTAAATATCCAAACTTATATTGGCGATCCCTGGGCCAGGGTTTCTTACCCGGTGGAATTAAAGCCGGTTTGGGATGAAATTGGGCCCAGATTTGCGGTTGCCGTAGGCTTGGCCTTAAGGCAATTAGGAAGTTAACTTATGGAGTCAGAAATAAATTTGCTTCCAGAAAAGGATAAACAATTAAAACGAGAAGCCAAGCCGAAAGCTCCGGAAATTGAAATGACTCAGCCAAAGGATAGGGTTTTTTCTGAACATGTTGTCCCGGCGAGCGGCTTAGTTGAGTTTTTTAAGAATTTGTTTGGCAAGAAAGACCAATTAATCATCAAAAAAGGGCATGAAAAGCTAGAACCGCCCGAGCCAAAGAAGTCGGTGTTAACGCCAGCCGCGCCAATTGGGCCAGTGACCAGAATAGAAGCTATGGCTAGCCGGGTGACTATGCCCCCGCCTCCGCCAGTGCCAGTTCAGTTGAAACCGCAAAGCCAAAACCAGGCAAAATCCACGGCAACTTCTGCTAAGCCAGGTTTTTTCCATAAATTTTTGAATAAAATTGAGGGCATACCAGAAAAACCAGCGCCAAAACCAAGCAAAAATATTGAAGATAAGAATATCCTTCCGTCCAGGCCAACTCAACCTCCTCCTCAACAGCCAGAATATCGGCCAGAAACCCCCTTACCCGCCAGAAAACCAGTTTGGACCCCGCCTCCGCCTCCTGCTGTTATGGTTAATGCACCCGAATCCCAAGCCAGTACGCTAAACAAATTGCCGCCAGTGCCGCTCCCGCCCAGAAAACCAGTTACGGATTCCGGCGAAGCGGTTAGGGAAGTAACCAAGGGCAAACAGCGGCCAGAACCTAGCCCAGTTATGGGCTTGGGTCTGAATGTCAACTTAGTGCCTGAAGAGTACCAAACTAAAACCGGACCGAAGTTAAAAGTTTATTTTGCATTAACAATATTAATCCCGATATTAATAATTGCGGGAATGTCTTTTGGCTTGTGGATATATACTAAGAACGTTCAAAATAAAATTTCAAAAATAAATGACGAATTGCAATTGGTAAAAACCCAAATTGAATCCATTACCACCGGGACTTTGACGTATGCGCAGGCCTTGCAGCAAAAAACCAGCAGCCTGAACACGGTTTTAAACCAGCATGTTTATTGGGACAAGTTTTTTATGTATTTGGAAAAATACACCCTACCGTCGGTAAGCTACCAGAATATGTCGGTGGATATTACCGGAGGTGTGAGCTTATCCGCCACCACAAAAACTTTTGATGATGTTGGCCGGGAATTATTGATCCTAAAACAGGCTGCGGATTTTGTGAATGAAGTTACCATCACTTCAGCCGTTAAAGCTAGTATTGCAAATCCTTTAGCCGCCAATCCGCCTGACCAGAAAGTAGAACAAAAAACCGAGGAAGTGGTTAATTTTTCCATTGCTTTGAAAGTTAAGCCGGAAATTTTCTTTAAAAGATCTAAGTAGAAAATTCAATGCGTATTAGTCTTAAAAAAATAACCAGCTTCATTGCCGAACACTTGTCAATAATCGGCAAGATAGTTGCTTTTATTATCCTGATAATCGGCATATTATTTTTAGTCGTACCCCAGTATCAGAAGGCCAGGGGATTAGCCGGTGTAGATTACACCTATAAAAAAACCCAACTCGAAAACGAAACACAATATAGAGACAGCTTGTTTGAGTTGAGAAATAGCTTAAACAAAATCCCCCAAGAGGACATTGACCGAATTTCCTTGATAATTCCTAAAGGCAAGGATATCCCGGGCATATTCAAGCAGATGGAGGGATTTGCTAAATCAGTGGGCATGACCCTGCAATCAGTTTCGATTTCTGATGGTGGGCTAGCAACCGGTTCAACCGCAAGCGCAGCGGCAGGAAATGCCAGCCAAGTTAAAACTCTTTCAATTTCCGTGGTTTTGGGCGGTTCAATGAATTATAGCCGAATGAAAGATTTCTTGAACACTTTAGCCAAACAGGCTCCGATATTGGATCTAACCAGCATTTCATATTCTCCTGCCACCAGCGCGGTACCCACTACGTATAGCTTTTCCTTTCGTTCGTATTATTTTCAATAAATATTATGCTTGTCCAAAAGCAAGCCACAAAAAATTTACGTAATTACTTATTAATCGGCGGGATTATCCTAGTCTTATTGCTGGGGTATTTAGTTTATCAAAAAATGTCCAATTCTAACCAGGATTTGTCAGGAGATTCAGGGGGTGCAAAAAGACAAGCCTTGCCAAAAGATTTTGGCCAGAAGCTTTTTAAAGATCCAAGATTTTATGACCTAAAGCCAATTGCTGGGACTGAATTGGTCCAACAGGCAATGGTAACAACCCTTTCAACATTATTGCCCGCGCCAGAGAATTTTCAGGCATTTGACATGCAAAGCGGCGGTCGAATTATTTTTTCCTGGGTAAGGCCAGCTCTGGCCGAAGAAGCCACCAGTTTTAGGATTGTTAAAGGCCAAGAGAATTCTGCAAAAAATATTATTTCTTTAAAACCCGAAGAGACAAGCTTTGAATATTCATCGGCCACCAACAACGCAAAAGAAAGTTATTTCGGATACTATGTCAAGGAAGAAATACTCAGCCAAAGCCCCCAAATCTTGAGTCAGGACGGCCAAATTGGCGGAAGCATTAGGATTGCCATGTATCAGAATAGTGCAACATTAAGCTGGGCCAATCCTGATAATTCTGGGCTTAAGGCCATAGAAATATTTCGTTCAGACAAAATCGGGTCTTTGGGAAGATTATTGGTAAATTTGGAAAATAATATTACGGAATATGAGGACAGTGATTCCGGCCCAGGACTGTACTATTATACGGTTATTTGGGTTGGGAATGTCACTTTGGGCGAGAAGAGTCCAGCGGTAATTCAAGCAACGGACTCAAGCGCGCCAAGCGCTCCCCAAGCACTTTCGGTAAAGTATATTCCTGAATCAAATAATATCGAATTAAGCTGGCAACCTTCTGCCTCAAGCGATGTCATAAGCTATGAAATTTATAAGTCAGAAATACAAAATACTTTAGGTATAAATATCAGCACTATTGAAGTCCCAACAAATCAAGATGTTTCAAAAAATTCCCTTAATTATCTGGATGAATCCGTCCAGCCGAATAAGAAATTTTATTACAGCGTGGTGGCAGTAGACAGTTCTGGAAACAAATCTACCCAACAAACCCTTGGCGTTCCGGGAAATTCTAATCCTTTTGGCGAACAATGAGCTTAAGCCCAAATCAAATAAATATTCGGGATATTGGCTCGGTGCTTTTGGCAAAAGGCCTGATTAACAAAGAGCAATATGCCCAAGCGGAAAAACAAGCCCGCCAAAAACGCGTGCCGGTTAATGTTATTTTGGAAGAGAAAGGCTTGGTTAAAGACGAAGACCTGGCAAGGGTCCGGGCTGAAGTTTTCCAGATTCCCTACGTGGACCTTCATGGCCGGGTAATTTCTACAGAGCTTTTGAATATTGTCCCGAGGGAAATTGCCAGAAATTACCAAATGGTGGCGTTTGCCAAAGAAGGCCGCAAAATAAGCGTGGCTTTGCTTGACCCCGCTAATTTTCGGGCTTTAGAAGCCATAGAATTCATTGCTCGGAATAGTAATTTCATAATTGATTATTACGTCTCGTCTTTTGCCTCAATTGGCAGCATTTTAAAGCAATATGCCAGCTTATCCGCCGAAGTTGAAGAAGCTTTAGCGGCGTCCGGGCCCAGGGAAAAGCCAAAAATCAGCGCCCTTGATGAAATTGCCTTGGCCGACAAGGGCATTGAAGAAGTCATCAAGACTGCCCCGGTTTCCAAAATGGTGGCAGTTATCTTGAGGCACGCCATTGAAGGCGGCGCTTCGGATATCCATATTGAACCCAGCGCTGAAGGTTCACGGGTAAGGTACAGGGTAGACGGCATTTTGCATACCTCAATCAAATTACCGCCATACGTGCATGCCTCAATTGTTGCCAGGATTAAGGTTATTTCCAATTTGAAGCTGGATGAAACCAGGCTGCCGCAGGACGGCCGTTTCCATACCGAAGTTGACGGTAAATCCATTGACTTGCGTGTTTCAACGCTGCCCCTGATGAATAACGAAAAGGTGGTAATGAGAATTTTGGATTCCTCTTCCCAGCATTTGAACCTGGATGACCTGGGCTTTATCGCCCGGGAAAAGGAAGTTTTGATAAAATGCCTGGAATCAACCCAGGGCATGGTTTTAAGCACTGGCCCAACCGGTTCAGGCAAATCCACTACCTTATATACCTTGCTAGGCATGATCAATACCGAAGATATTAATATCGTCACTTTGGAAGACCCGGTTGAATACCATATGGAAGGCGTGAATCAATCGCAAATCAATCCTGAGGTTGGCCTGACTTTTGCCAATGGCTTAAGGTCCATCTTGCGGCAAGACCCGGATGTGGTCATGGTTGGCGAAATCCGCGATACCGAAACCGCGGAATTGGCTGTCAACGCCGCCTTGACTGGACACTTAGTTTTTTCCACTTTGCACACCAATGACGCGTTTGGCGCCATCCCGCGCTTGATTGACATGAAAGTTGAACCATTCTTGATTTCTTCCTCTTTATCGACTATCGTTGCCCAGCGTTTGGTCAGAAGAATCTGTGAACACTGCAAGGTAATAGAGGAGGTTCCGGAAGCAACCAGGCAGGAAGTTTTGGAAACCCTTAAAAAGGCCGCAAAATCTGCTTTTCCAAAAGACTTTTCATTGGATAAACCTTTAGTTTTCCATAGGGGCAAGGGTTGCATTCGCTGCGGTAATAGCGGGTACAAAGGCCGCATGGTCGTGGCTGAAGTTTTGGAAGTAACCGAAGAGCTTCAAATAATAATTAACAGTGGCTCCAAACTGCAGGATATAAAAGCCGAAGCAAAAAGACAGGGTGTCTTGACCATGAAAGAAGACGGTTTTGTAAAAGCTTGCGTAGGCTATACCTCTATTGAAGAGGTTTTGCGGGCCACGCAAGAATAACCATTGATCTCATTAAATCTCCATAATCAGTAATTTATGCCAAACCAAATGACGAAAAAAAGCGATAGCCGCAAGAATCACGCTGAAAATGCCAAGAAACCCGCCCACGAATTGGGCAAGAAAACCATACTTCTGGTGGAGGATGACACGTTTTTAGCTGGAATGTATGTGACTAAACTGGAACTGGAAGGCTTCCGGGTTTTGCTGGCCAGTGATGGCGAACAGGCCGTGGTTTTAGCCAAAAAAGAAATTCCAAATATCATGCTTTTGGACATTATTTTGCCCAAGAAAAGCGGTTTTGAAGTATTGCAAGAGATAAAAGCCAGTGCTTCAACCAAGAATATTCCGGTTATACTCCTAACCAACCTCGGCCAGAAAGAAGATGTCCAAAAAGGCTTAAAATTAGGGGCAGTTGATTATTTAATCAAGGCGCATTTCATGCCTTCCGAAGTCGTGGCCAAAGTTAAGAGATTAGTGAAGTGATGAATTTAAAAACGTCTTTGCGGGGAAGTGCCCATGTCACTGACGACGCAATCCCATTAAATAAAAGACCAAGTAAGTTAAACAGTGGGATTGCCACGTCGCTCCGCTCCTCGCAATGACATATAATAAACGATGCTTACCTCTGAACAACAATCTATTACTAGAATTTTAACTCAAGCCATTCAATACCGGGCTTCAGATGTTCATTTGGTTCCAGGCAATCCGCCAGTTTTAAGGGTGGACGGCAAATTAATGCAGTTGGATCAGGAAATGATAATCAGCGCGGACCTGCTAAAAAGTTATATTGAATCAATCTTGAATCCTGAACAATTAAAGATCCTGGAGCAAGACAGGGACTTGCGTACGACCATAGCTTTAGAAGGCAAACTCCGTTTCAGGCTTATTGCTATTTACCAAAAAGGCGGTTTGTCTTTGGATATGCGCTATATCCCAGAAGTTATTCCAACTATTGCCGAACTGGGCTTGCCTAAGGAAGTAGAGAATTTTGCCCAAGCTCCGCATGGCTTGATTTTAGTTTCCGGACCCTTTGGCTCCGGCCGAACCACAACCTTGGCGGCCATGCTTAATTTAATAAACCAAGAAAGGGTTTGCCACATCATCACCATTGAGAAGCCAATTGAGTATTTATTGGCCGGACAAAAAAGCATTATTGAACAAAGAGAGGTTGGCGTTGACGTCAAGAATATTGAACATGCTTTAAGCCTGATTGAATCTGAAGATGTGGACGTGGTAGCGGTTTCCGAATTAGAAAACGATTCAGATATTCAGGCCTGCGTGAAGATTTTGCACAGCGGCCGGCTGATTCTGGCCACCCTAACTGCTGATTCCTCAACCCAGGCTTTAGAAAGGCTGGTAAACGCTTTTCCAGCGGAGAGTCAGTCGACGGTCAGTAAAAATATTTCCGACGCCATTCAAGGCATTATCAATTTACGGCTAGTCCCCAGGATTGGCGGCGGCCGGGTTTTAGTTTCGGAAATTTTTTCGCCGACCAGCGCTTCCCGGGCGGTAATTAGGGACAGGCAATTCATGCAATTGGCCAACACCATTCAAACCTCAAGGGTGGAAGGCATGATTTCCTTGGACCGTTCCTTGGCTGAGATGGTCAGGGTTGGCGATGTGAAAATTGAAGACGCGGAAGCCGTTTCAATTGATCCCCAAAACTTAAGACAAATGATAAACCGATAATTTATGGCAATTTTTGACTACCGGGCAAAAAATTTTCAGGGCCAGACAGTCGAAGGGGCGGTAGTCGCGCCTTCTGACGCGGTTGCTTACGATACGCTTAGGGAAAAAAGCTTGACCATAATTTCCCTGAAAGAACGCCCCAAAAGCGCCAAATTTTTTGGTACGAACTTGTTTAAAAAAGTCAGCGTCAAAGAGCAGGTAATTTTCGCCAGGCAATTATCAGTTATGATCTCGGCGAATGTGCCTATAGTCAGGGCCTTAAGGATTTTAGTCCGGCAAACCAAGAATGTTAATTTCAAGATGATCCTTTCGGATATCCTGGATGAGGTTGATGGCGGCGCCAGGCTATCCATGGCCCTGGCTCGGTATCCCCAAGTTTTTAACACTTTTTTCGTGTCCATGATTAGGTCTGGCGAAACCACTGGCAAACTGGATGAGGTTTTAGTTTATCTGGCCGACCAAAAGGAAAAAGATTATGGGATTACCAGCCGGGTCAGGGGCGCGTTCATATATCCGGCTGTGGTTTTGTTTGCCGTGCTGGCCGTGGGCGTGGTCATGGTGGTTTTTGTCCTCCCAAAATTGCTGACAATTTTCACCGAAGGAGGCGCTGAACTCCCCTTAACGACAAAAATGTTGATAGGCATCAGTAATTTTGTGACCCATCAGTGGTATGTAGTAATTTTGATCATTTTGGCAGCAACTGTGGCTTTTATTTGGTGGAAGCGGACGCCCGGCGGCAGAAATGCTTTGGATGAAATAAAGCTGCGGATGCCGATTGCGGGCAGGATTTTCACCATGATTTACTTGACCCGCCTTGCCAGGTCATTATCCACGCTTTTGGGCTCGGGCGTGCCAATCTCCCAGGCTTTGTCAATTACGGCAGAGGTGGTTGGCAACCATGCTTACCAAAGGATAATCGAAAAAACCATCCGCGAAGTGGAAGACGGAAATTCCATAACCACGGTTTTCATCAAAAGCAAGCAAGTGCCTTTAATGCTTTCCCAAATGATGGCCGTGGGCGAGCAATCCGGCCAGCTGGATCAAGTTTTGATGAAAGTCGCCCAATTTTATGAAAATGAGCTGGATGGCCTGGTCAGGAACCTCGTTTCATTGATTGAACCTTTAATCCTGCTCTTAATGGGCGTCGGCGTCGGCTTTATGGTTTCTTCCATCTTATTGCCGATTTACAACGTCGGCAATGCGATTAATTAGGTCTATTGTCATTCCGACCGAGTCTTTATTATAAAAAGACGAACGGTAATCCTCAAATTAATGAGAAGATAGTGCTAACGAATCCTCTCCTCACAGAAGAGGATGCCGGAGGCAGGAGGGGTTTGTGGTAAATATGCAAGAAATTAGCATAAAAAGAGCCAGGCAATTACGAAAAAAATTAACACCATCAGAAGTAAAAATGTGGTCATTATTGCGGAATAAGCGATTTCTTAATTATAAATTTTACCGTCAGTTTCCTGTGGGACCATATATTACAGATTTTTGCTGTCGGAGCAGGAAGCTAATAATAGAAATTGACGGGGGTGGCCATGCCATTCAGAAACAGAGTATAAAAGACGAATATAGAAATAAATATTTAGTTAAATGCGGATTTCGCGTGATGAGAATCTGGTCCAATGAGCTGTTTAGTAACATTGACGGGGTAATGGAAGGGGTTTTAATAGAATTGCAAAAACAATAAATCTATTTGCCTTTGATCATTCCCCTCACCCGGCCTACGGCCACCCTCTCCCAGAGGGAGAGGGAGATAAAGAACGGTTCCTCTCCTCCGCCAGAGGCGGACAGGCAGAAGGAGAGGGGGTAGTTGAATAGTCCTCTCCTCACAGGAGAGGATGCCGGAGGCAGGAGAGGTTCATGGTTATTATATAAGAAGCCATTATTAAGTAAGACAGACAATTATTATAAGTTCAATAGAATTAGAAAAAAACAACAGACTTTCTTGATTTTCAAACACCTCCCTCACCCGGCCTACGGCTACCCTCTCCCGCCAGGGGAGAGGGAGGAATAGGTAAAATACTAGTCAAAAACCAAAAAATCTGCTATACTAATTACATATCCTTGTCGTGGCTGGCGGGCCCACCAATGCATTCTAAAGTGCTTCGGTGGGTGAATCCCTTAATTGGGACTTGTCCTCCAAAGCCCTTAATTGGGCAAAGGAGGGGATGGGTGATTCAGTACTGATCACTGATCCCCAACAAAACCCGCTTTCCTCGCTTAACATTGAAGGGAGGTGACAGATAATGACAAAAAGAAAAGGTTTTACTTTAATTGAATTGTTGGTGGTTATTGCCATCATCGGTATTCTGTCAGCCGTGGGTTTGATCGCGCTTAATGGCGCTCGAGAAAAAGCCCGTGACTCACAGAGAAAGAGCGATTTGGGCCAATTGAGAACCGGTTTGGCTTTGTATTATGATACTTATAATAATTTTCCAACAGCTGCAACAGCGATAGCGGCCGATTATGTTAACGGTGCAGGACTCGCGCTTGATGCGGGATTGGTTGCTACAGACCAGAAATTTATTTCAAAATTACCGAACATGCCAAGCACTTCAGATACTGGCACAGCACGCCAATATATGTACCAAACCTGCGGTGTGACTGCTGCAACCGACTATATACTTTACGCTGGCTTGGAAAGACCTAAGGATACTGGAGCTTATTGGACATTAAGCTATAGCCAAGGCGTTGCTTGTGAAGCAACTTCTTTTAGTTGTGCAGTAGGCGCTGCCTCCACTGTAACTTGTTTGTAATCTGTTAATATAGCTAATATAACAATCAAAAAGGGCCATTTAGGCTCTTTTTGATTTAATAGCCAGATTTCCCAAATAGAATAATTTATTATAATCTTAAGTAATGAAAAAGAGTACGAATCAGAATTCGGGCTTCACCCTAATAGAATTATTAATAGTGATTGCTATTATCGGTATTTTAACGGCAATTGGTTTAATTGTTTTAAGCAATAGCCGTGAACGAGCCAGAGACATTAAACGCAAAACGGATTTAAATAGCGTCAAATTGGGTTTGGAGTTGTATTTTGACAGCTTTAATGCTTACCCCTCTCAAGACACTTTTTTGGGTTTTAGTAATGCAACCGGGGCTGGAAATTTGGTTTACGATTCATTAGTTGGCAACGCAAAATTTATTAGTAGCTTGCCACAAACACCTTTAGCCGGCGAATTGTATTATTATCGGTCATGCGTGCCTGCAGGCCAAACTGGCTATACAGATTACACACTCTATTCGCGCTTGGAGCAACCCACAGTTCCAGGGAATTTTTGGATAATTAGCAAGAGTAAAGCCACTAGCCAGGAAGTAAATTCAGTTAATTGTCCCCAAACTTAGAGAATATGAAAGTTAAAAGAGAGGCGGTTTTGCCGATTGTTCTAGGCTTTGCGTTTTTTGTGACCAACACTTTTGCTGGCGACTCGACGCCGTGGGTGGAAGGGTTTTTGGGAATCCTGACAATTCTTTTATTGCTTTTTAGCCGTCAAAATCTTGGTTTTGGTCAGGACTGGTTCTCTCCTTGGCGGTGGTTTTTAATTTTAATTGTATTTTTTTCTCTAACCGTGCCTTTCGCCGGTGACAAATATCAAGCCTTGAGAACCTGGATATATTGGTTCATTTCCGCTGTTTTTTTCTTAAGTGCCTGGTCAATAGACCGGCAATACCGGAAAAAAATGTTGTTAATCATGGTTTGGATTGCGGGAGCCGGCAGCTTATGGGCGATTGTCAATTTTATAAGCGTGCCCGGTTTAGATAGAGCCGGGGGCTTTTTTAAAAATGCCAATGCCTTAGGGGGTTACTGCGTATTGACCCTGCCTTTGGCTATTGCCTTGATATTTGAAACAAAGCGATTGACTAGAATAAGCATTTTGATTTCTTCTGTGAGCATTGCTATTTCTTTAATTTTAAGTTTTTCGGTTACGGGATTTGTAGCATTGGTAGGGGTATTAATCTTTGTTCTTGTTATTTGGCGAAAAAACATTAAAAGAAAATGGTTTTTACTTACGGGGGGGGTAATTATTGGCTTAATCGTTGTGGGCGTTGGCATACGTTTTTTTCAAACCCATTCTTTTAAAACGGCGGTTCGATTAGATAAGATAATTTCCCAAACGCATTTTAAGTCCAGTTTTACGCAACGTTGGCAATTTAACGCCGTTGCATTTGCTATGTTTAAAAAACATCCAATCGTTGGGATTGGTTTGGGTAATTATCAGCAAGCGTTTTCTCAGTACGCAAATTCGCGCTTGGAACAGCCACGCTATGTTCACAACGCCTATTTAGAGATTTTTACTGAAACCGGAATATTGGGAGGGTTAGCATTTTTAATCATTATAATTTCATTAGCAACTGCGACTGTGCGGACTTACCAAAAATCCGAAATTGATAAAATTTTAATTTTTGGAGCTGGTATGGGCTTGCTGGCTTCAGCTTTGAATGCATTTGTTGATTTTGGCTGGCATTTTCCTGGAATCTGGGTCGGTTTTTGGATTATTTCCGGTTTAGTTTTATTGCCTGTACAAAATAAGGCAACACCGTTAAAGTCTGGTTTAATTGCTAGTTTATTTATTATTTTAGGAGGCTTGGTTCTTATCCGGGGCCTGGGTGTTGTGGCCAGTTATACCTATTTTGCCAGAGCCGAACGTTTGGTTGAGCAAGGTGAAGACCAACAAGCCATTCCGAATTTTCAAAAAGGGTTAAAATATGATCCAGATCCCGTGAGAATGACAAACTTGGCAACCTCATTATGGTTGAGACATAACTCTCAAGCCGATGCTTTGATAAGAGCTGAAGAACAAGTTAATCAAGCCTTGAAGTGGTCAAAAATAAACTACACAACGTATTTGGTTCAGGCGCGTATAGCTTTAGCTAATAAAGATTATGCAAAAACCCGCATTAGTTATGAAAAAATGCTGGAGATTGACCGCCATTTTCATCCTGACGCAACCGCGGAATTCGTTAATTTTTTACGCTTTCAAAAAGATTTCACAAAAGCCGACGCGATTGTTAAAGAGGCCGAAAAAGCTTATAAAGATATTCTAAAACCAGGCGAGAGCTTGTTTAAGCGGCTGTAAATAATAATTAGTCAAAGTCAAGTTTATATAATATAATTACTTTATGATGAAAAAAGGTATTGGCATGATCGGTATTGTTTTAATTAGCTTAGCCTTTTTGCTGGTCATCTTTTTTGGTTTAAGGATTATTGGTGCCGAAAGGGCGAAAACTAGGGATGCCCAAAGGGTGGCTGATATGGCCAGAATCCAAGTCGGGTTTATGGCGCTTTTCAATCGCACTGCCAGCTATGCCCAGGCTGCGCAGAATGGCTGTGATGCGGTCGGTAGTCCGGTTCGGGTGTGTAACTTGGCCCAGGATTTTCCAAGCGTAAAGAATTTTAAAGACCCCAAAGGCACAGAATATTTGGTTTCTAAAGTCCCGGACGCCACCACTTACGAAATAACTTTTTCTTTAGAAGTTGGCGCCACGGGTTTGGCAAAAGGCAAACATACCCTAACCCCGGCGGGAATAAAATAAAATTTTTGAAAAGCAAGATTGCCGCGCTTCCTTGTAAGAGCGAGGTCGCTCGCAATGACCGATCTTTAATCAACCGTCTTTGCGAGTCCCGCAGCCGCGGCAGGGACGGGAAAGGAGGGAGAAAGTAAGGCAATGGTTATATTTATCCTCCTCTCCGCCTTTTAGGGGGAGAGGATGTCCCGAGCAAAGTCGAGGGACAGGTGAGGTGGTAAGTATTATGAAACTGAAACCATTAACCATAAAAGCAAAGAGGCTTAGGCAAAGGCAAACTCCGCAAGAAGTAAAATTATGGTCAAGACTTAAAAACAGACAATGCTCTGGCTATAAATTTAGGCGGCAAGTACATCTAGGCAAGTATATTGTTGATTTCTATTGTCCAGAGAAAAAATTTATTGTTGAAGTTGATGGGGGTCAGCATAGTCATGAACGATTTTCTAAGCGTGATTCATTTAGGAGTAATTATCTGAAAAACCAAGGATGCAAAGTTATCCGATTTTGGAACAATGATATTGATTCAAATTTAGAAGGTGTTTATCAAGTAATTCTTGATTTTCTAAGTTCCCCCTCACCTCTATCTCCTCTCCCGCGAGAGGAGAGGAGGAATGAAAGGTAAAGTTTAATTAAAATAAAAAATGAACATAATTGCTTACATATTTATTTTTCTCCTCGGCCTCTGCATTGGCAGTTTTTTAAATGTGGTGATTTTGCGCTTGCCCAAGAAAAAGAAATTTTTGAAATTAAACCAAAGGTCAAAATGTCCAAAGTGCCGGCACGCTTTGCGTTTTTTGGATTTGGTTCCGCTTTTTAGTTTTCTATTTCTGAAATTCCGCTGCCGATATTGCCACAAAAAAATCAGCTGGCAATATCCTTTGGTGGAATTTTTAACCGCGCTGTTTTTTGCCTTAATTTTTTGGCAATACGGTTTGACTTGGGTAGCATTGATTGGCTTTATTGGCGCAGGGTTTTTAATGGCTTTAGCTTTTATTGACGGAAAATTCCAAATTGTCCCAGACAGCATAAGCCTGCCAGGAATAATTATAATTTTAGTATTGCAGCTTTTGACCAATTTTAAAGATTGGCAAAGCTTGCTTCTTGGCTTGCTACTTGGCTCAACCTGGTTTTTACTGCAGTGGGTGGTTTCCAAAGGCAAATGGGTGGGTAGCGGCGATATCCGCATTGGTGCTTTATTAGGAGTATTCTTGGGTTTCTGGGGTACTGCCTTGGCGCTTTTCGCTTCCTATTTTATGGGCAGCCTCTGGGCAATATATTTGCTTTCCAGAGGCAAAGCCAAGTTAAAAAGCAAGATCCCCTTTGGCGTGTTTTTGGGGATTTTTGGCATTTTAGCCTTTATTTTTGGGCCTGAAGTGGTATCCTGGTATAAGGGGATTATCGGTTTGTAAATCCAGCACCACTTTTCAACAAAACATTAAAAAATTCATGGCTAAATTGAAAAAAGGATTTTCAATCCTGGAAATATTAGTGACTATAGGCATCACTGCGCTCCTAATGGGCGTGGTCATTGGCAATTACCGCCGGGGCGGCGATGACAGTATTTTGGAAAAAGAAATCAACTTGCTTATGACCAGAGTTAGGCTGACCCAGGAACAGACTGCCGGCGGGACAACCGGAAAATATTGCGAAAATCCAAATTATGGCAAAACTTGCAGTGTAGATTCGGATTGTCCTTCATCAACAACTTGTTTGGAGGCTGATACGCCAAAAGGCGGTTATGCAATAGTTTTTAATTGTGACCCGAGTTATCAGTGGGGTTTGGATTATCCAAAAATGGACGTAATGGATGATGTAACCGAAACCAATACTACCCCTTATTTTATTTTTGGCGATAGGCTTTCCTGTAATTCTAATTGTTTTAATAATTTAAATTTTGATTGGTCTTATATAGACTCTGATGGCCTGATAACTCTGATAAATTCTTCTCCTATGATAAACCCTCCTACCATAGGAGACACCCTGGTTAATACTTATGAGCTGGATAATAAATTAGTGTTTAAAGATTTGCAGATAGTTTCCTCTAATTTAGAAATGTATTCTTGTAAATCAATTAATTTGTCAGATTTGAGAGGGAGGCCGGTTCCAGACCACGGTGTTGTTCCCGCGGAGTATCCCTTACAAGCGACAATCAGGTTTAAACCGCCAGACGGCAGGCAATTGGAAATTACTGATGGCGTTAGGACACAAACACCTGGCGGAAATAATTGGCAGAAAGTAAGCGTAATGTTCGGCTTAAAAGACCGGAATACGGATTGCAAAATCGTGTCAATTAGCAAAGACGGATTTATTACTAAAGATAATGATCCGAATTGCAGTTTTGAGAGTTAATTTCTAAAAGTTAAAAAATAATTAATAAACAAAGAAATAGACAATTAAAGAGTTTATCCAGCACCACTTTTCAATAATACGCTATAAATATCACTATGAATTTTGACCAGAAAAAAATCAATAACCAGCACGAAAGACCTTTTTTGAAAAGTGGTGCTGGATTTACCTTGATTGAAACCCTGGTAGCGATGGGGATTATGCTGGCTTTATTGTCCGTGATTTTGGCGAATTACCGGCGGGGCAATGATGACAGCGTCTTAAACCGGGAAACCGCAATGTTAATGTCTAATATCAGGTTAGCACAGGAAGAAACCGCGGCTGGCCAAATTTTACGTTTTTGCACTACTAATATTGGGCAAACCTGTAAAACCGATTCAGATTGTCCGACGGGCGATACCTGTAATCCAACCCAAGAAACTCCTAAAGGTGGATATGGGATTGTTTTAGGTTGCAAGAATGGTACTGTTGTGGGTACGACGTTGCCGTGGATTGAGCATGGGGTGGATATCAGTAACCCGAATAATCCAAATGCTTATTTTTTATACGGTGATAACCTGAGCTGTGTTGGCTCAACAGCGTACAATTCTTGCTTTCCGATGAATCCTTTACTTTATAACCCCAATGGTCCGACTTCATATGACAGGAGAATTGGCAGCTGGCAAACTGGTGAGAATTATGGTGATACTTTGGAAAAAGAAGTAGTATTGAATGATAAAGTTAAGATTAAAGATTTTAAATTAACCAGGGGAACTGATTCAAACCTGACTTATTATACATGCGATGTATCGAATACTGGTCTTAGCGCAGATCATTATTCCCCTTGGAGCCTGTCCGGTGCTATTATTCCAGGAATTAATACTGTTGTTCCAGCAAATTATCCTTTGCAATTATATATCAATTTTTCTCCGCCTACTGGCAGACAAACATACATCTCTGATAATATTGAATATTTTTTGCCTGGCGGACCTAACTTGACAGACATCTGGCTTAAAGCGGAAATTATGCTGGGGGTAAAAAACCGTGATACTGACTGCCAGGTTGTTACTGTTACTAAAGAGGGCATGATCAGCCGGTCAGTCGATGCGGATTGTAAATTTTAGGTTTTAATTAAAATGAATTTTTTTGGCTTAAAAAAGAAAACCCATAAAGGCCAGACCCTCTTAGAAGCCATCATCGCCATTGGCGTGATTATGACTGGCGTAATTGGCTCTTTGGTTTTGGTTACCACGACCATAAAGCTTGGCCGGACAAACCAAGACCGGGTCATTGCCCAAAATCTGGCCAGGGAAGGCATGGAATTGGTTTATAATCTCAGGAATTCCGCAACCCTAATGGGCATTGAATCGCCCTATATAAGCTGGGATTATTTTTTATACAAAAAAAAATCAAAAGCGGTCTTAGGCTATAAGGAATATTATGATATTGCCACTGGAGAAGGGACAGAATCTAGTCCTTGTGTTAACGCGCCAGATGTTAGTTCTAATGATAATAAACTGAATGACTGTGATGCAATAGTTATTGAAAAATACTTATTTGAACCACCAAATATTTTGCCTCCGATTTGTGAAGATTATCAATATCCCGTCCCAGGTACACCGCCCTATACAACAACTCCTTGTGATTTTAATGGCGATGACAAATTGAACATTACTGATGTGGTTTGGCTAATTAATTATATATATAGAAATTCTTACATTATGGCCTATGGCGGTTATCCGCAAATTTTGACAACTGTTGCCGGGAGCATTAAGCCTTATGAAAAAATAGATTTTAATCAAGACAACAGCACTTTATTTTTTATCGGCACTGATCCGCTAGCAAATATTCCCGCAGCTTGGGAAGCCCCAACGGTTGATGATCCTAACCTGATTGAAAAGAGAAGCCGGGTTTATAAATATAACAATACTTACACTCAAAATGTCCTTCCAGATACTACCCCTGGATTGGAAAAGACAAAATTTTACCGCATGATAACCCTGCAATCTGTTTGCCGCGGAACACACAATGGTACTCCTGACACCACTGTTTTACTGCCAGTAGACTCAGTTCTCAATTGCTACGACTACGTGAGAACACAGGTTTGGAATGTTGCTGACGCTAACACCGTAAAAAAAGTCGGGATTTTAGCAAATGTTGAAGTTCGCTGGTCAACAGCCTTGAGTCCAACCAATGTCAAATACCAAGAATTTATTTACGATTGGATTAATTTTTAATCCCGCGCCAATTCATTTGAACGCTTAAACTGCCAACCATGAATTTTTACCGGCAAAAAATTGACAATCAACAAAAAAGACTTTCATTGAAAAGTGGTACGGGATTAATAAATGACTAGATTTGAAAAATGTATTTTGTCTATTTATTACGAAGCAAGAAAAATAAAGCAATTTACATTGGCTCCACCAATAATTTAAAATTGAGACTACGACAGCACAATAAAGGACTAGTGTTTTCAACAAAAAGATATATGCCTTGGGAATTAGTATATTATGAAGCATATAATAACGAAGGCCAAGCCCGTTTGCGGGAAAAGAGGCTTAAATACAATGGTAATGCTATTAGAGAATTAAAAAGAAGAGTTGGGTTGTGATAATTACATGGGTTTACCCAGCACCACTTTCCATAAAAATAATTAATAATAATTAATGAGATTTTACTTGAAAAATATCCAAAATCACAAAAAAAGACTTTTTTTGAAAAAAAAGGTGGGATTTATCCAGCACCACTTTTCATTCCGAATGAAAAGTGGTGCTGGATTCACGCTTATTGAGGTCATTATTGCCATGGCGGTTTTTTCCGTTGCTATGGTTTTGGCAACCGCCACTTTTGTCTCTTTTGTCCAAAGCCAAAGAAGGACCATTACCCAGCAGGAAATGCAAAATGATGCCCGCTCAGCCATTGAGGAAATCGCCCAGGTCTTAAGGGAAGGCGTGGTTGATTATGCTTATTATTCTACCAATTTTACAGAACCAATTGAAAAAACCATACTTTTTGATTCTCTTGATGGCACGGGAAAAAAATGTTTGGCAATCCGGAGCGCTTTGAATGAATATTATTATTATAAATTAGACGGCGGGGTAATAAAAAAATATTTTTCAGCTAGCCCTATCAGCACTTCTTGCGTTGGCGGCACGAACTGGTCGGTTGTAACACCAGAAAATTTAACCATAACCAATTTCACTTTTTTAATCACCCCTTCCCAAAACCCATTTCAGGGTAAATCTTACCAAGCATGCGGAACCCCGGGGGCTCCGACTGCCTGCACCGAATGGGGGACTTATTGCAATGAAGATGGTAGTATCGATTGTGCTTACCAAAAAGGGACTTCCTGTTATTGCGTACCAAAAGTTTATGGTGATTTAATCCCTTTGCACCCAAAAGTCACTTTCAGTTTGACCGTATCCAGGAAAGCCAACCAGACCACGCTTTCAGAAACCTACCAAACCACCATAACCAGCCGGGTCTATAAGAATTTTGACCTTTTAAACCGCTATGCGCCTTAATATTTCCCACAGAAAAAAAGCTAAGAAATCAGCCAATCAAGAAAATAAAGGCATAACTCTGCTAGTTTCTTTATTGGTTATGTCAGTGGTGGTGGCGATTGGCATTACCATCAGCACGGTAGTGGTCTCCCAGGTGAAAATTAATTTAGTCGTTACCCAAGGCCACCAGAATTATTATATCGCCGAATCAGGCATTGAAAACGCTTTAGAGACGTTAAAAGAAAAAAAAGGCGGCACGATTGCAGAAGCCTTAACAGCCATACAAAGTTTAGTTTTTCCGTCTGGCAGCGATATAACCGCCGATTTAACAAAAAGCGATAGTCTTTCCGGCGGCCAGACCGTACCCACAGAACTTAAGGAAAATAGCAGTGCGTTTATTGATTTATATGATGTAGACGCAAGTTTGTCCTCGATTGGGATAGATCCTCCAGTTTTTTGCGTTTATGGCGAGTCTACTGATGAAGAAGCTCCTTATAAAGATAACGAGGTTATGGAAGTTACTTGGATTGCCTGGTCAGAAAATTTGGAGGTTTCCGCGCCGCAAAAAGCCTTAGTCGCCCATTCAAATTTCAGTGATCCGTCTGGCTGTGCTCCTTATGGCGGTCAGGCAATAGATTTAACTTATTTTTTTTCGGCATTTACGTATACTGGGTCATTAGCTGGTTTTAGGTTTAAGGTGACTGCCTTAAAACCACCCGGTCCACCAACTCCAGGCGATGGGGATATCAAGAATTTTAAAGTTTATACGTCTCCAACAGATTTAAGCACGCAAATCCAGGTCAAATCCGTCAGTAATTACGCCGGCCAAACCCAGGCTTTGGTTGCCACTTTCCCTTGGTCAACCCCCCTTTCTTCGTTTTATGATTTTGTGATTTTTAGTGAAGAGGATTTAAAAAAAGAGTTATCTGTTTCCGTAGACCAAACAATTAAGAAATTTGGGCCATATCCGGCAGTGAGTAGTCCCATTAGTGACGTGGCTTTTGTTGGCTGCGACAGCTCGCCATGCCAATATTATATTCGTTTGTTAAGAGCTGACGCTAAAACTTGGGGTGAGTTTGATATTACTACCAGTGGTGCCGCATCTGGCACAGAGCCACAAACAATTATAGTTACATCGAATATTACTAGCTGTATTGTTAGAAATTATTATACTTTTAGTACTGCTTCTGGAAACACTATTACTTTTAGCGCTATCCCCGCAGATGGTCCAACACAATACGAGCTTATTTCCAAAGCCACTTTTATAGATCCTAGCGAAACATATTGCCCAACCTAGCAAATTTAATTTTCAAGCGGATAAATAAAATCCGTGGAAATGGTTTTGCCTTGCACCAGGACTTTTAGGGCATGGTATTTGGGCTTGAATAAGCCGCCCAAAGCGCTCTGGGGCAATTGGCCGCCGCCGCCAGTGACTATGACTGGTACGCTTTTAGTCACCTTGCCTTGGCTGTCTTTGGCCAAAGCCATAGTAAAGTCAAAGTAATTATGGATATGCCCGGTAAAAATTTGGTTAGGCGGGTATTTGGCCAAAATCGCCAGGAACTTAGCGTTGCTGGCAGTTGAGGTTTTGGTTTCGTCGTCGCCTAGAATCGAAGCTAAAGGATAATTAAAAGGCCGGTGATAAGCCAAAACCAGCACTGAATTTTTTAATTTATTTTTAGCGTAATCCGCCAGGTCATTTTCCAGCCAGGCAAGTTCGGTTTCCTCAAAGCCGATTTTACGGTTGGAATTATCCAGCAAAACCAGGTGGATATTTTCTATATCAACTGCTTGCCATCTTGGCCCGACTTGCCCTGTCCAAATGCCCCCATTTTGGTCTTCGGCCAAATCGTGGTTGCCAGGAATATAATAGATGGGAATTTTTAAGCCCAAATTGGCATGAAGTTTTTTTAAACTTTCGAATTCTGCCTGGGTGCCATTTTCCGTGGCATCACCCACATGCAACAAGAATTTTATTTCGGGATCTTTGGCAATTTGTCCAATCAGGCCTGTGTATATGGAATTTTCACCTTCATTATCGCCAATGACGGCAAAAGCCAAAGGTTTTTCTTTGGTTTTTAAGAGTTGAAAATTAGTTAAATCCTGGAAATTAACCTTAATGGGTTTCCAGAGGTTGAAGAGCATTAGCATAGCCAAGCTAACAATCAACACCAAGCCTGAAATGCGGTATACTGGTTTCATAGTAATGGAAGCATACAAGAAAATTTATTTATTTTCCAGAAATTATAGAATATAATTATTCGGAATTTATACTAATTATTCCCTCTCCTCTGGCAGGAGAGGGAATCCCGCCAAATGGCGGGATGGGTGAGGAGGAAAACAATTATACATGAGAAAAATATTAACCAATAGAGCAAGGGTATTTCGAAAAAAACAAACTTCATCAGAGGCTATTTTGTGGCAAAATTTAAGAAATAAGAAACTATTAGGATATAAATTTTATCGGCAATACCCAATTAATAACTATATTGTTGATTTTTGTTGTCCGATTAAACGGTTAATCATTGAAGTTGATGGTGGCGGTCATAATTATGACGAACAAAAAGCTAAAGATGAGACCCGTGATATTTTTTTAAAAAAACAAAAATTTTATGTTTTAAGGTTTTGGAGTAACGATATTCATAAAAATTTATCCGGAGTAATGGAGACAATTTTTGATTTTTTATCCCCCCTCTCCTTTGGTTCCTCCCCCGCATAAGGGGGGAGGAAAAATTGAATATCGCTTTGCCTTAAATAAGGTAGATAAATAGAAGTAAATGACTATATGACAAAATCTGAAGCTAAAATTAGGATCCAGAAATTACGGGAGCAGATTGATTATTACCGTTACCAATATCATGTTTTGGATAAGTCAGAAATTCCTGATGCGGCATTGGATTCCTTAAAACACGAATTGCAAAATTTGGAAGAAAGATTTCCAGAATTCCTGACGCCTGATTCCCCCACGCAAAGGGTCGGGGGCAAGCCCTTGGATAAATTTAAAAAAGCGCCGCATCCCATTCCCATGTTGTCTTTAAATGATGTTTTTGATTTTGAAGAAGTTGAAACCTGGCAAGAAAGGCTTAAAAAATTATTGCCTGGCAATTTAAAACCTGAATATTTTGCTGAATTAAAAGTCGATGGCTTGGCCTTAAGCCTGACTTATCAAAAAGGAATTTTAGTCCGAGCGAGCACGCGTGGTGATGGTAAAGTCGGTGAAGACATTACTCAAAATGCAAAAACTATTGAAGCTATCCCTTTAAGCTTGAGAAATTCAAAAAAATATCCACTCCCGGAAATTGTGGAAGTCAGGGGAGAGGTTTACATGAAGAAAAAAGTTTTTGAGGACTTGAATAAAATCCAAAAAAAATCAGGCCAGCCTGAATTTGCCAACCCTCGGAATGCTTCAGCCGGGGCAGTCCGGCAACTGGATCCCAAAATAACAGCTTCCCGAAAATTGTCTTTCTTGGCTTATGATTTGGTTACGGATATTGGGGTAAAAACCCACCAGGAAATCCATGAGGCTTTGCATGAACTAGGATTTGAAAGCGGGAAAATAAATCGTTTGTGCAAAACTTTGGATGAAATTGAAACTTATCATAAAGAGATTGCCAAAAAACGTAATAGTTTACCATATTGGATAGATGGTAATGTGGTTTGTATAAACCAATTGGAAATATATAGGCGCTTGGGTGTAGTCGGCAAAACTCCGCGTGGGGCCATTGCTTATAAATTTCCAGCCGAGCAAGCCACGACCATTATTGAAGATATCCAGGTCCAGGTCGGTCGGACAGGAGCTTTGACCCCTGTTGCCCATTTGCAGCCAGTCCAGGTTGCCGGTTCAACAGTTTCCAGGGCAACTTTGCACAATCTAGACGAGATCCATCGTTTAGGTGTGAAAATTGGCGATACCGTGATAATTGAAAAAGCCGGCGACATAATTCCGGATATTGTCCAAATTTTGCCCAAGTTCAGGACTGGCAAAGAAAAGAATTTTAAAATGCCAAGCCATTGCCCAGTCTGCCATTCCAAAATTGAAAAGCAGGAAGATGAAGTGGCGTATTATTGTACGAATAAAAAATGCTTTGCTCAACAAATGGAAAAACTCCAACATTTTGTCGCTAAGAATGCCTTGAATATTGACGGCTTGGGCCCCAAAATTTTGGAACAGCTTTGGAACGCGGATTTAATCCGAAATCCGGCGGATTTGTATAAATTATCCCAAAAGGATTTGGAACCCCTGGAGCGATTTGCAGAAAAATCCGCGGAAAACATTATCACCAGCATTGAAAGTTCAAAAAAAACAACTTTAGCCAGATTTATTTATGCCTTGGGCATTCGGCATATTGGCGAACAGACTAGCCTGGATTTAGCCAATAATTTTTCAAGTTTTCCAAAATTGAAAAATGCCAAAAAAGTTGAATTATTAAAAATCCATGAAATCGGAGAAATCATGGCTGATAGCTTAGTCGAGTACTTTGCTAATTCTGAAAATCAGAGGCTGCTTAGCCGATTGGAAAAAATAGTCTACATAGAGGCAATCAAAACCAAAAAAGCCTCAGGTAATTTGCTTGGCAAAACAATCGTGGTTACTGGCGTATTGGAAAATTATAGCCGTGAGCAGGCCAAGGAGACAATAAGGAATGCTGGCGGGCATTGGGCGAATAGCGTCAGCGCCAAAACTGATTACGTGGTGGTTGGGGAAAATCCCGGTTCCAAAGCGAAAAAAGCCAATAAACTGGGCGTTAAAATCATCGACGAAAAAGAATTCAGGGAATTAATAAAGTAGGATATAATCAAGGTATATGCAGCTTTCTGAACAAGATATCGAGCATTTAGCCAAGTTAGCCAGGCTAAATCTGGATAAAACAACTGAACAAAAATTTGCCGAGCAGTTGTCTCGGGTCATTGATTATGTTGAGGTGATTAATAATGAACAAATTACAGACGAGGAAAAAAAAGAGTTTGGGGGTTTAAGTCCAATTGAATTTCGAACTGACAAGCCAGGCGAATCGGATATTAAAAATTTAGAAAAACTGCCGCCTAAAAAAGAAGGTAAATATATCGTTTCACCACCCTTGACTTAAAATGGAAATTAAGCTTTTAACTATTGACCAGCTTCAAGAAGCCTATGCCTCGGGCGAGCTTTCGGTTGAAGCGGTGGTAAGCGCATATTTAGACTCCATAACCCATCAAGATTCCAAGATCGGCGCTTATTTAGAGATTTTAGGCGATCAGGCCATTAAGCGCGCAGAAGAGTTAGATGATAAGCTGCAAAAAGGAGAAAAGCCCACAGGCCTTTTTGGCATACCGGTAGCCATAAAAGACAATCTTTGTCTTTTAGGTTCGAAGACTACTGCCGCTTCAAAAATCCTGGAAAATTATGTCTCACCCTACACCGCTACTGCTGTTGAAAAATTATTAGGTGCGGGTGCTGTAATCTTGGGCAAAACTAATTTGGATGAATTTGCCATGGGTTCTTCAACTGAGAATTCGGCTTATAAACCAACAAAGAATCCTTGGAACCTGGAAAGAGTTCCCGGCGGTTCTTCTGGCGGTTCAGCTGCGGCCGTGGCAAGTCAGGAAGCCTTGGTTGCATTGGGCTCTGACACTGGCGGCTCTATCCGCCAGCCAGCCAGTTTTTGCGGACTCGTGGGCTTTAAACCAACCTATGGCCGGGTTTCGCGTTATGGCTTGATTGCCCTGGCTTCTTCTTTAGATCAGATTGGTCCTTTTGCCAGGAACGTCAAAGATGCTTTTAAAGTTTATTCAACCATTACAGGTCCAGATCCCAATGATCGAACTACGGTTAAAGCACCGCTTTATGATGAAGAAATTTTAAATAAAGGTTTTAAAAATTTGAAAATCGGAATGTTAAGAGACACCTTTATTGAAGGCATGGATGAAGAGGTAACCAAAAAAACCCAAGAAGCCATTAAACTCATGAAAGAAAATAGCGCGGAAATTGTGGAAATTGAAGTGCCACGTGCCAAATTAAGCCTGGCGGTTTACTATATTATCGTCACCAGTGAAGTTTCCTCGAACCTGGCCAGGTATGATGGCATCCGTTACGGTTTGGGCAAGGAATTCAAGGAAGCAGAAAACTTTTTTGACTATACCAAAAGGGTTAGGGCCCAGGGTTTGGGCTTAGAAGCCCAAAGGCGGATTTTATTGGGAACTTACACCTTGTCAAAAGGTTATGCGGATAAGTATTATCACAAAGCAATTTTGCTCCAAAAAGCCATTGCCAAAGATTTTGCGCAAGCCTTTAAAAAAGTTGATGTGATTTTTGGACCAACCTCGCCGACGGTAGCCTTTAAGCTTGGAGAAAAATTTGAAGACCCCTTGACCATGTATTTGTCGGATATTTTCACGGATCCAGCGAATATCGCCAACCTGCCGGCAATTTCCCTGCCCATTGGCTTTGCCCACCAATTGCCAGTGGGCGGCCAGTTTATGGGGCCCAGATTCAGGGACGATTTGGTTTTCCAAGCTGCGGCAGCTTATGAAAACCTCAGCGGGATCGCAAATTTAAGCGCCCCAAAAGTTTAAGAAATTTGCGGGAATGCCTTGAATTATGATAAGTTTTAAGAGTTAGATTAACAAAACATTTATGCCAAAAAGTAAATCCGTGGTTGTCTTGATTGAAGACGACCAAATGATCCGTGAAATGTACCAAGCCAAGTTTACCAAAGCTGGTTACGAGATCCATGATGCAGCAGATGGGGCTGCGGGTTTGGAACTAGTCAAAAAAATAAAACCCGATATTATCCTGTTGGATATCATCATGCCGAAAATGGATGGCTTCCAGGTCTTGAAGCAGCTGCGCGAAAATCCGGACTTTCAAAAAACCCCAATCGTCATGCTGACCAACCTTGGCCAAGAAGAAGACGTGAAAAAGGGCCAGGAGCTGGGTTCAACTGATTATTTCATAAAAACCAACTTTACTCCCTCGGCAATTGTTGATAAAGTCAAATCCCTTTTAAAATAATTAATTTTTTGTAAAGATATGTCTACACCCCATCCACGCGAAGAGCGAACTTTAGTTTTGGTTAAGCCAGACGGTGTCAAGCGCGGTTTGATTGGCGAAATCATGCACCGCATTGAACAGCGCGGCCTGAAAATCATTGCTTTAAAAATGATTTGGGCAACCAAACCGGAAATGGACAAGCATTATCCAAAAGACGAGGCCTGGATCACCCGTTTAGGCGAAAAAACCAAAAAGACCTATGAAAAATACGGCTATGATTTGAAAGGTGAGCTGGGCACTGAAGACTTGTTGGAAATCGGCAAAATGGTGCGTTCTTGGCTTTTAGATTTTATGACCAGCGGGCCAGTGGTGAAAATGGTAGTCCAGGGCGTGCATGCCGTGGATATGATCAGGAAAATAGCTGGGAATACCATGCCGTATTTGGCAGATATGGGTACGGTCAGGGGTGACTATTCCGTTGATTCAGCCGCCGCAGCCAATAAGGAAAAACGTTCAGTCCATAACATTATGCATGCTTCAGAAACCCCAGAAGAAGCCAAACATGAAATTGCTAACTGGTTTGTGGAAGAGGAAATTCATGCTTATAAACGGATTGAAGAAGATATCCAGTTTTAAATAATAGATTCAAAAAAGCGCCATTCTCTCAAAAGTGGCGCTTTTTTAATTAGAAATGTAAGTTTAAAAAGGTTGAAATATTCTCAGGTTTTTTTCAGTATATAAGAGTATCTTATAAATATGCGTATTTTAGTCATTGAAGACGACCATAAAATTGCCAATGCTATTAAAAAGGGCTTGGAACAAGAACGCTTTGCCGTGGATGTTTCTTATGATGGTAGGGAAAAGTTGGGTTCAGTATTGCTGAATAAATATGATTTAATTATCTTGGATCGGATGTTGCCTGGCACTGATGGTATCAAGATTTGCCAAATGTTAAGGCAGGAAAAGAACAACATTCCAATATTGATTTTGACGGCTAAGGATAAATTACGAGATAAAATCGAAGGCTTAAATGCCGGAGCTGATGATTATTTAATTAAGCCTTTTGCTTTTGAGGAGCTTTTAGCCAGGGTTCGGGCTTTGTTAAGACGGCCAGAAAAAGCCCTTGATAATATTTTGAAAATCAGTGATTTGGAGCTGAATCGATTGACCTTTGAAGTGAAAAGAAACGGAAGAAAAATTGAATTATCCAGTAAGGAATTTGCTTTATTGGAATATTTAATGAGGAATCCCGGCCGGATATTGACCAAAGATAATATAATTTCCCATGTTTGGGATTATGATGCGGATATTTTGCCAAATACCGTTGAGGTCTACATTGGCTATTTACGGAATAAAATTGATAAGCCCTTTCCTGACCTTCCGCAATTAATTAAAACCAGCCGAGGTTTTGGCTATAAGCTTGAAAATTGAAAATATGCATTTCTACAAGATGAAAATTAATTTAACTTATTTAAAGTTATCCTCATTTTACGTTTTGATTATCATGTTAATCAGCGCGTCTTTTAGTCTTGCGATTTTTAAAATATCATCAAATGAGCTAAATCGCGGTTTGGATCGGCAAGCTGGAGTATTTAGAGGTTTGCCACCAGGCAGCTTTTTAACAAACCCCTTCCAAGACATGGAAAATATTCGTATCCAACAATTGCACGAAAGCAACGATAAATTAAAGCTTAATTTATTATATTTTAACCTGTTAATTTTAGCCCTTTCTTCTGGTCTAAGTTATTTTTGGGCCAGACGAACCATGAGACCAATTGAAGAGGCTATGGAATCGCAAAACCGTTTTACAGCTGATGCTTCACATGAATTGCGGACGCCTTTAACTGCCATGCGCACGGAAATTGAAGTCAATCTTCGTAATGGCGAACTCAGCTCTCACGAGGCTAAAAAGTTATTAGCTAGCAACTTAGAGGAAATCAGTAAGCTTGAGACCCTTTCCAGTGCACTTTTAAAACTTGCCAACCAAAATGGGCAAGTCAATTTTGAGTTTGGCAAGGTGTCTGTGGAAGAAGTTATTGCCGAAGCATATTCGAAGATTGAAAGTTTAGCCAAGAAAAAGTTAATTGAGTTTGAAAATAGCTTTCAGAATTTATTTGTGAGGGGTGATAAAGCAGGATTAACTGAATTATTTATCATTTTATTAGATAACGCCATTAAATATAGTCAGGAAAAATCAAAAATTTTTATTATAATAGAAGAGGAAAAAGACCAAGCAATAATCAAAATTAAAGACCAAGGTATTGGCATCAAGGCTTCTGATTTGCCATATATTTTTAACCGTTTTTACCGAGCTGATACTTCGCGCTCAAAGAATAAAGTAGACGGTTATGGCCTAGGGCTTTCTATCGCTAAAAGAATTGCGGAAATGCATAAAGGAAAAATTTCAGTTGAGAGCCAGGTTGGCCAAGGTTCGACTTTTACCATAGAAATTCCTTTAGTACACAATTAAGCTTATTCTAAGCTAAAAGATTTAAAATTTAATTAGTATTGAATTGTTAATTAGTATCAAAATATGAGTGTATTAAATCGGGGTATAAAAAACGCTTTTAGAAACAACATCCGAACAGCTTCAATAACTTTGATTTTGGGCATTGCTATTGCTTTAAGTTTAATCATGTTGTTATCTCTAAAAACCGTTCAAGCTAGGATTGAAAATGTGAAAAGCAGTATAGGGAATACAATCGCGGTTACGCCTGCCGGGATTCGTGGTTTTGAGGGTGGCGGAGAATTATTATCTAAAACAGACGTAGAAAATTTAGCTTCAATACCAAATATCAAGAAAATTTCACAGACCCTAAGTGACCGTTTGGAAAGTCAAAATACCAATCTTAAGTCAGCTATTGAGGCCGGAACTTTTGGCAGGCGAATTCAGCAAGAAGCTAATGATTTACCTGAACTCCCCAGGGAAATTACCATGCCAATCATGGTCACTGGCACAAATGATTTAACCTCAACTTCAAGTTTGAATGTCAGTAAATTAGACATCACTTCTGGGTCCGTCTTTGATGTAAATACCGATCAAAATATTGCGCTTATAGGTACGGATTTAGCTACAAAGAACAACTTAAAAGTTGATTCTACTTTTAAAGCTTACAATAAAGACATCAAGGTCGTGGGTATTTTTGATGGGGGAAATACTTTTGCCAATGCAACCCTATTTATGCCTCTGAAAGCTCTACAAAATTTAACTAGCCAAACTGACCAAATTTCTAACCTAATTGTCCAAACGGATTCGATTGAAAGCGTTGCCAGCGTTGAAACTGCCCTAAAGTCAAAATTGGGCGATAAAGTTGATATTGTCTCCCAACAAGATTCTTCCGTCCAAGCCATTGAACCTCTACAAAATATTAAAACCATTTCCACCTATAGCCTTATTGGCGCTTTGATTGCTGGTTCAGTAATCATTTTTCTAGCTATGTTAATGATTGTCAGAGAAAGACGGAGAGAGATCGGGGTATTAAAAGCCATTGGCTCATCAAATATCAAAATTGTTTCGCAGTTTACTGTCGAGGCAATGGTTTTAACCTTAATGAGCAGTGTTATAGGCGTGATTTTGGGTTTTATTTTCAGTAATCCAGTCTTGAATATGTTGGTGACAAATAGTCAAAGCAATCCTACTTCAGTAAGCGCTTCAGGTCGTGGATTTGGCGGTGCCGTAATGAGGATAGGGGGAGGCGTAATGCCAGGAATCCAAAATACCCTAAGGGACATTCATGCGGTAGTTGGTTATGACATAATCCTTTATGGTTTACTAGCGGCGATTTTGATTGCCATAATTGGCAGCGCAATTCCAGCCTTTTTTATCGCCAAAATCCGGCCAGCCGAAGTAATGCGTTCTGAATAATTAATTATCCATATGCTAAAAGTCAAAAATATTTCAAAAATTTTCCAAAGTGGCGATCGTCAAGTTAAGGCGGTGGCCGGAGTCAGTTTAGAGGTCCCGGGTGGAATTTTTTCTGTGATTATCGGCAAAAGCGGGAGCGGGAAAAGCACTCTACTTTCGTTGTTAGGTGCTTTGGATAAGCCAAGTTCTGGGGAAATAGAGGTAGAAGGAGAAAATATCACCAAAATGGGCGACCGGAAATTAATTCAATACCGACGCGAAAAGATTGGTTTTATTTTTCAAAATTACAACCTAATTCCCAATTTAAGCGCTTTAGAAAACGTCATGTTACCAATGGAATTTTCCGGAATTGATCATAAACACCGGAAAAATCGTGCTGCTAAGTTGCTGGAGCAAGTCGGTATAACCAAGGATAAATTCCACCGTAAACCCAGCCGTTTATCCGGGGGTGAGCAGCAGCGAGTGGCCATAGCCCGGGCATTAGCAAACAAACCAAAGTTAATTTTAGCAGATGAGCCTACTGGTAATTTAGACAGCGCCACGGGTAAGATTATCGTTGGTTTACTCAAGCATTTGGCCCAAACCGAAGACGCCACAATTATTGCGGTTACCCACGATGATGGAATTGCGAATGAAGCAAAACTTACTTTCCATTTAAAAGACGGTAAGTTAGCTGCTTAATTGGTCGGGGTAGTGGGACTTGAACCCACGACCTCATGCACCCCATGCATGCGCGCTAGCCAACTGCGCCATACCCCGATAATGGATACAGTTTAACAACTTTAAGAAAAATAACAAAAGCACTGGGTTAACTCCAGTGCTTTTGAATTAGCAATAACCTTTCAGTTTGGATGCCACGAAGGCCAAGGTGTCCCAAAGGCAAAAGGTTATAAAATGATCAAGTTGTTTTTGCGAGCCGCTACCGTATTCAGAAGGTGCTTTGATGACATAAATCTTTATGCCAGTGTTTGCCCAGCGTTTCTTAAAAGTTGCCCTCACGCGGCGGGCGTGCCATTGCTGGGCAACAATAATTGCGCTATGCCAGCCATGTTCTTGGAGAATCTGTAGGGTCAAATCAGCGTTAAGGTAGGTCTGTTTGCTTTGAGTTTCCAAAAACACTTTTTCAGGATCCAAAACCTGTCTAGCAATCAGAGCATGCATTAACTCAGCTTCAGTTAAACCTTGATTTAAACGATAGCCTCCGCATAAAAGAATGTTTTTAGCTTTATCGTCGTTGAATATTTCCAAGGCTTTTTGCGCTACTGAAGCTGAATATGGACTGGCATTTTTGCCATCCTTGCTAACATCGATACCTACCGCAATTACCACATCAGCTTGGGCTGGCAAATCATCGTCTTTGGTAAGGAATTTTCCCTCAAAACATTTCCAAAATTTGTTCAATTTTCAACCCCCATTTTAGTTTTTTGTTTTATAGAACTTTATATCAATATCCTAAAAAGTCAAGATATATCATTTTTGATTCTTTGGATTAATGGTGGATAAAACAATAGTTCTTGACATAAACAATAAACCATTCTAAGGTATTGTATTAAAAATAAATGTAAAAAACCGAGACTTTAACAGTCAGTTTGGAGGTAAAAATGGATATTGAGAATTTAAAAGAATTCTTTGCTGGAATTACTCTCAAGGAATCAAAGCAGGCAATGTCAGAACTTCATCGAAGATTGGACCAGATAATTGTGGAGTTAGTGAGTGCGCTACCCAAAGAGCTGCAGGATAAATACGGAAACTGGGATGCGGTATCTAATCTGGTGTACAATGGTGGCTGCGAATTTTGGATTTTTGAGGATGTCGGCTTGGATATTTCTCCAGCGACGAAGAAAGAATGGTTTCAAAAGGCTCGAATACTGTTACAACCAGTATTGGACGCCTGGCAACCATTCGGTATCAAGCTTGAAAAAATCAACTTTCTTCAAGCTAACGATGGCCTGATTATTGCCCATTTGGTTGTGAAATAGACCAGTAGACAAAGAGCCTTTATATAAACCTGTTAGGAATGGATATTCTTAGCAGGTTTTTTAATTTTGTATAAAAAAGCGACCAAGGTCGCCTTTACATCCTTATATTGTTTTTGTTAAGATGTTTTGAAAGTTCATTAACAAACCCTTTAACCTCGGGAGAAAACTGTGGAAGACAAGAAAGAAATTGAAAGTCCGCCTGGACGGTGCTTACTCACACGGGATAAGGCAATAGAGCATTGGAAGGCTGGCAATATCGTAATTTACCCCTACAATCTGCTCAACCACCAGACTACTTCCTATGACGCACGGCTTGGGAAATGGTATTTCCGGGAACAGCGTTTTCGAGGTTCCCGTGCCGTTTTAAATCCATTCAGCAAAGCCGACGTCGAGAAGTATTGGGGCGAAGCCCAACAGGCTGTCAGAGCGGCTGAGTGGATGGAAGAAAACGGCAAACTTGAAAAAATCCATCCAGATGACTTAATTATCGTGATTGGTCCGGGTGAGACAATTCTTGCTCATACCTTTGAATTCATTGGCGGACGCAACTGCGTTTCCACGGAAATGCGAGCTAGAAGCTCCATTGGCCGAGTTGGTACGACAGTATGTAAATGCGCCGGTTGGGGCGACTTGGGTTATGTAAACCGCTGGACCATGGAAATGACCAATCACTTGACTGAACTTTCAATTGTTTTGCCGGTCGGCATGCGTATAGCCCAAATGATTTTTTATCAGGTCGATCCAATTGAAGGGCTGACATACGCAACCGAAGGGGGGAAATATCAATCGACGGATGATGTCAAGGAAATGATTAGGTCTTGGAAACCAGAGGATATGATCCCCAAGTTATACAAGGATCGAGACATTGATCACTTTAGAGAGTACATTGACGTTCCTTTGCCAGAATAATCAGTAAATCAAAAAGGACGGGTCGAAATCCGCCCTTTTTTTAATTACTTTGACTTTTAATTTCATGTTTAAGAATAGTATCCTTATCCTTAAACAAAAATTTTCCTTCCACATTCTTACCTTCCAAAACTAAAGGTAACCAATATGGATCATCCGGCCACATATCAGTAAAGGGAATTTGGTTATGTTTGAACCATTGGGGTTTCATTTCCTCAGTTTCTTTAGGTTCGCCAAGATATTTATCACTACTAAACAAATGCACCTCCAAAATATCTGTTTGACCCTCGAATTCAAAAGTTAAGATACCTCGAAATTTTAAATCCAAAATTTGGATATTGGCTTCTTCAAACATTTCACGCTTGGCCGCTTCCATAATTGTTTCACCAGGGCGGACCTTGCCGCCAAAACCATTCCAGCGATTAACACCAAAGCCGCGCTTCTTCATGCCCAAAAGGATTTGATCGGGGCTATAGATCAAGCATAAGGTTTGTAGAATGGCGGCCATATTTAAAGATTATTTTGCTTTGACCGCCTTTTTCATTTCATTCTTAATGCAGGAAGTGCAGGCCACAACTCTTTTGCCGTCTTTAAATAAGGTTTGCAAATTAATCTTTTGGCGTTTTATTGATTTTTTCTTGGAATAGCAGACTTGGTTTGCCTTTAACGAACCGCGGCCGCAAATGGAACAATTCTTTGTCATAAGGTATGATATTAGTGTAGTGTAAGAAAAGTTAACATATAATTCTATTATTGACAAGATATGCTCCCTCTTAATTATTTTATGTCTGGTCAGCCGCTTGAAGCCTTGGCGTCATTGCTGGCTATTATCATTGCCATTACCATCCATGAATTCAGCCATGCTTTTTCTTCCTTGCTCCAAGGCGATAGCACAGCAGAAATTGAAGGCCGAGTGACTTTAAATCCCGTCTCCCATGTGGACATTTGGGGTTTGTTGGCTTTAATTTTTCTGGGTTTTGGCTGGGGCAAGCCAGTGCCTTTTAATCCTTATAATTTGAAGTTTAAAAAATGGGGTCCGGCCTTAGTCTCTCTGGCTGGGCCATTTTCTAATTTACTGGGGGTAATTATATTTGGGCTTGCGCTTAGGCTGGTTTTGCAATTTGCGCATTTGCCGACCGATAACCTTTTAATCACCTTTTTATTCTTGTTGGTAATTTTCAATATTATCTTAATGCTTTTCAATTTATTGCCCATCCCGCCCCTTGACGGTTCCAAACTTTTGAATTTATTGCCCAAGCAATTTGATGGTTTAGTCCAGTTTTTCAACAAGTACGGTTTTGTAATCCTGATTGCCATAATTCTGTTCGGCCAGAAATATTTGGGCGCAATTTTTGGCTATATTGAAAGGGGAATTTTGTCTTTAATCATCCCGGCATAAGCTAAACAGCTAAAAGAGTTGACCCCGCACCACTTTCTAAAACAATCCAAATTTTTAAATAAATAAAGAGATCAATTCTGGATAAGTATTCAATTAATAATAGGTAAATTTGTATGGAAAGTGGTGCGGGGTTGACAGGCGCGGGCTTCCGTGTTATTTTTTCAATTACTGAAAACACTTTAATTCCCCATGTCGATTCTTGCGAAAGTGGGGCTAAGAATCTCCACTTCGGCTTTTTATACTTAAAAAACATGCCAACAGTCAACCAATTAGTCAGAAAAGGCAGAAAATCCAATAAAATCAAGTCTAAAACTCCGGCCTTACAGCCAGTTTTGAATGCTATGAAGCGCTTTCGCCATGAGTTGCCAGAAGGCAGCCCATTTAAGCGCGGAGTTTGCGTCAAGGTGACTACCACCACCCCTAAAAAACCAAATTCGGCTTTGAGAAAAATTGCCAGAGTTCGGTTGTCCAATGGCATGGAAGTAACTGCTTATATCCCAGGCATTGGCCATAATTTACAGGAACACTCAATCGTTTTAATACGTGGCGGTCGGGTTAAGGATTTGCCAGGCGTCAGGTACCACATTGTCAGGGGAGTCTATGATACCCAAGGCGTGGCCAACCGCAAACAAGGCCGCAGTCTATACGGCGCCAAGAAACAATAATATATGCACGGAAAGCAAGCTAAAAAAAGAATAATCAAACCGGATACCAAGTATAAAAGCGTGGCGATTGCAAAGTTTATCAATTACGTTATGGAGCGTGGTAAAAAATCAGTTGCCCAGAAAATCGTTTACAGCGCTTTGGATTTGGTGGCTGAAAAGACCGGCAAAAAGCCTTTGGATGCTTTTGAATTAGCCATCAGGAATGTTTCTCCAGTGGTGGAAGTCAAGTCCCGCCGGGTGGGCGGTGCCAATTACCAGGTGCCAATTGAGGTTCGGGGCGAAAGGAAAATGGCCTTGGCTTATCGCTGGCTTTTGGAAGCCGCCCGGAACAAAAAGGGCAAACCCATGCATGAAAAATTAGCGACGGAAATTATCGGTTCAATCAATAACGAAGGCGATGCGATCAAGAAAAAACAGGATGTCCATCGCATGGCAGAGGCAAATAGGGCTTTTGCACACTTCGCTTAGACCTTGGATTACGAAATACGAATTTGAGTACGAATGTGCGAAATACGAATAAATCAAAGTCAAAGCTCTGGCGAAAGGATCTTGTTTACCCAGAACTAAGTTATCAGATCGTTGGCATTCTTTTTGAAGTTTATAATCAACTAGGATCAGGTTTCCCCGAAAAAGTATATCAGCGGGCAGTTGCTCAGAGGTTGCGGCAGATTCGCATATCATTCTCTGAACAAGTGCCGGCAAATGTACTTGATCAAGGTGAAGTTCTCGGTCGCTATTTCCTTGATTTCCTGATTGAATACAAATTAGTTTTAGAACTAAAACGCAATAGCCGCGCACCACTAAAAGATATGCAACAAGTTTTAGGTTATTTAAAAGCGACTGGATTGCAACTAGGAATTCTTGCTGATTTTACCAGTCATGGCGTTCAGTATAGACGTATTTTGAATCTTCATTCGTAATTAGTATTTTCGTATCCTTTTTCGTAATTCGTAATTTATGCCAAGAGAGTATTCATTAGAAGATACCAGAAATATTGGGATTATTGCCCATATTGATGCGGGAAAAACCACTGTTTCCGAGCGGATTTTGTTTTATACCGGCAAAAAGCACAAGATTGGCGAAGTTCATGAAGGGGAAGCGGAAATGGATTGGATGGAGCAAGAAAAGGAACGCGGTATTACCATCACCGCAGCGGCCACTACTTGTTTTTGGAAAAACAAGCGCATCAACCTTATTGACACCCCAGGCCACATAGATTTTACGGTTGAGGTCCAGCGCTCTTTGCGGGTTCTCGACGGCGGTGTAGTAGTTTTTGACGGCGTGGCCGGCGTGGAATCTCAGTCCGAAACTGTTTGGCACCAGGCTGAAAAATTCGGCGTGCCCAGAATTTGTTTTATTAATAAAATGGACCGCATGGGTGCAGATTTTTACTATGACATTAAAAGCATTCACGAACGTTTAACTACCCGCGCGCATCCTCTGCAACTGCCAATTGGTGCGGCCGAGACTTTCAAAGGCATAATTGATTTGTTTGAACGCAAAGCTTTTATTTATAACGATGATCTGGGCAAAGAACTTCAGGTCATTGAAGTGCCAGCAGACATGAAAGAAAAAGTTGAAGACTATCGGCACCAATTAATTGAAGCCATTGTCGAACAGGATGAAAAACTCCTGAATCAATACTTAGAAGGCAAAGAGCCTTCATTGGAAGACTTGAAAAAAGTTTTAAGGCAAGCCTGCATCAAGAATGAAATTGTGCCAATTCTTTGCGGTTCGGCTTTGAAAAATAAAGGCGTGCAGTTTTTACTCGATGCGGTTGTTGAATATTTGCCAAATCCATTGGAAATCCCTCCGACTAAAGGCAAAGACCCAAAAACCGAAGCTGAAATTATTTGCGAACCAAGCGATGAACAACCTTTTGCCGCTTTAGTCTTCAAAATAGCCGCTGATCCTTTTGTTGGTAAACTGGCCTTTTTCCGGGTTTACTCCGGATCTTTAAACGCTGGTTCTTACGTGATTAACACCTCGACTGGTGAAAAAGAGCGTATTGGCAGAATTATCCGTTTGCATGCCAACCACCGAGAAGACATGGAAGCAGTTTATGCTGGAGAAATTGCTGCAGCCGTAGGCTTGAAAAGCACTTTCACCGGCCAGACAATTTGCGATCCAGCCAGGCCGATTGTTTTGGAAAGCATTACCTTCCCAGCGCCAGTCATTGACCTGGCCATTGAACCAAAAACCAAGGCTGACCAGGAAAAGATGGGTTTTGCCATCCAAAGATTAGCAGAAGAAGACCCGACTTTCCGGGTTAAATTTGATGATGAAACCAACCAGACTATAATTTCCGGCATGGGTGAATTACATTTGGATATTATTGTTGATCGGATGAAACGAGAATTTAAAGTTGAAGCTAATGTCGGCAAACCCCAAGTCGCTTATAAAGAGACCATTACCGGCGAAGCGGAAGGCGAAGGCAAATACATTCGCCAGACTGGTGGCCGCGGTCAATATGGGCATTGCTGGGTCAAAGTGAAACCCCAGGAGCGCGGCAAGGGCTACGAATTTGTGGATGAAGTGAAAGGCGGCGCCATCCCGCGTGAATTCATCCAACCAATCAACAAAGGCATAAAAGAAGCTTTAGACAAAGGCATAATTGCCGGCTACCCCGTAATCGATATGCAGGTTACGGTATATGACGGCACTTACCACGATGTTGATTCTTCGGAAATGGCTTTTAAAATTGCCGGTTCCATGGCTGTGCAAGCCGCGGTAAAAAGGGCTAAGCCGGTTTTACTTGAACCAATCATGAAAATAGAAGTTGTTACCCCTGAATTATTTATGGGGGATGTAATTGGGGATTTGAATTCCAAGCGGGCGCAAATTAAAGAAATGCGGGATCGGGGCAATATGAAAGTAATCGATGCAACCGTACCTTTGGCGGAGATGTTTGGCTACGCAACTGCCTTAAGATCCATGACCCAGGGCCGAGCCTCATATTCCATGGAATTTTCGAATTATGCGGAAGTGCCTAGGAATGTGACTGAAGGCATTATCGCCAAAGCTAAAGAGTAAGAACCTTCGGGTTTGACGAAAAATTAATGTTCTGTTATACTCGCATTTGCACTTCAGTCAACTTTTTCAAACTAATTTCAATTATTTTTTCAATTAATTAACCTAATAAGACAATGGCAGAAAACTTTGACCGTTCAAAACCGCACGTCAATGTCGGAACTATTGGCCACGTTGACCACGGCAAGACCACTTTGACTGCGGCTATCTTAAAAACCCTGGCTGAGAGGGGTTTTATCGCTCAGCAAAAAGGCGTTGACCAGATTGATAACGCTCCTGAAGAAAAAGCCCGGGGTATCACTATTGCCACTGCTCACGTGGAATATGAATCAGAAAAGCGCCACTATGCCCACGTTGACTGTCCGGGCCATGCCGATTATGTCAAAAACATGATTACTGGCGCAGCCCAGATGGACGGCGCAATCCTAGTAGTTTCCGCAGCTGATGGCCCTATGCCTCAGACCCGCGAACACATTTTATTGGCTCGCCAAGTTGGCGTGCCATACATTATCGTCTTTTTGAATAAAGTCGATATGGTCAATGATCCGGAATTGATTGATTTGGTGGAAGTTGAAATCAGGGATCTTTTGAAAAAATACGAATTTCCTGGCGATACCACCCCGATCATTCGTGGTTCAGCCTTAAAGGCTCTGGAAGGTGATAAAGCCAACCAGGATGCCGTCATGCAGTTGATCAAAACCTTGGATGAATATATTCCAGAGCCTAAGCGTGACTTAGACAAGCCTTTCTTAATGCCAGTTGAAGATATTTTTTCAATCGAAGGTCGCGGCACCGTGGCCACTGGCAGGATCGAAAGAGGCGTCGTTAAGATTAATGATGAAGTGGAAATTGTCGGCCTTCATGCAACCAAAAAAACCGTGGTTACCGGCATTGAAATGTTCAATAAGTCTTTAGCCCAAGGCCAGGCAGGCGATAATGCTGGTCTTTTGCTCAGAGGCACCAAAAAGGAAGAAGTTGAAAGAGGCCAGGTAATGGCCAAACCCGGCACAATCACGCCTCATACCGAATTTGAATCAGAATGCGTGATTTTGACCAAAGAAGAAGGCGGCCGGCATACCCCGTTCATGAAGGGTTATAAACCACAATTTTATATTCGGACTACTGATGTTACTGGCGAAGTAATCTTGCCTGAAGGTACGGAAATGGTCATGCCAGGCGATACCGTAAAATTAAACGTAATCTTAGTAGCCCCAGTTGCTTTGGAAGAAAAACAGAGGTTTGCCATTCGGGAAGGCGGCCACACTGTTGGCGCGGGAGTTGTAACCAAAATTACTAAATAATGCATACAATTGCCCCAGCCCCGCGAACGCGGGGCTGGGGCACAGCTGTAACTTTAAGCTCTTTTGCCCTTTAATATCAACCAATGAACGCAGACGAAACCAAACTTAATAATCAAGTCCCCAAAACAGAAGAAGAAATCCACCAGAGGATTCGCATCCGCATCCGTGGCTATGACCATAAAATTATTGATCAATCAATAGTCACAATCATAGATACTGCCAAACGGACCGGAGCCCAAGTCAAGGGGCCAATTCCATTACCAACTGAAAAAAATCGCTTTACCGTGATTCGCTCTTCGTTTGCCCATAAAAATTCCCGCGAGCAGTATGAAATGCGTACCCACAAGCGCCTGCTGGATATTTTAGACCCAACCCCTAAGACGGTTGACGCCTTGATGAACTTAAATTTACCAGCCGGGGTTGACGTGGAAATAAAAATGTAGTTAAATGTTGTAAGGCTAAGTAAAGTTGAAAAACTCAGCTTAACCTTAAAACATTTATTAAACCTATCGGCAGATAGGTTCTCGGGCTGAAAATATAAGTTTAAAGCAGCCTTAAGCCCAGAGATAACGATTTGCCCATTCTTTCAATAGTCAAAACTATTGAAAGTAATCTGGCATATCAATTCAGCCAGATTTTATTTATTCAGAAATTATGCCGTTTATTTTAGCCAAAAAAATTGGTTTAAGCCAAAGATTCAAGGAAAACGGGAATGTCGTTCCGGTTACTTTGGTACAAGCTGGTCCCTGCGTTATTACTCAGGTTAAAACCTCGGAAAAAGATGGTTATTTGGCGGTGCAGCTGGGTTTTGAGGAAACTAAAAAAACCCTGCATAAAGCTAAGGCTGGACATTTAAAAAATTTGAAGATGTTAAAATTTTTAAAAGAATTCAAGGTTAAAGAAAAAGGTGATTTTGAAAGAGGTAAAGAAATTGACGCATCGGTATTTAAACCAGGTGATAAGGTGAAAGTAACTGGAACCTCCAAAGGCAAAGGTTTTCAAGGTGTGGTTAGGCGCCATCATTTCGCCGGCGGTCCGGCCAGCCACGGCCATAAGGATAATCTGCGCATGCCTGGTTCAATTGGCGCCACTTTCCCCCAGCACGTCATGAAAGGTTTAAGAATGGCTGGCCATATGGGTTCGGAAAAAGTAAGCGTTAGGAATTTGGAAATTATTGAAGTAGATTTAAAAGAAAATTTACTTGTCATAAAAGGCGCAGTGCCAGGAGTCAGGAATTCTTTATTAATGATCCAGACCGTACAAAAATATGGACGCTAAGATTTTAAAAATATCAGTGTTCAACAGCGAAGGCAAAGCCTTGAAAGAAGTCCAATTAGACAAGGAGATTTTTGGCGTTAAACCCGATTTAGAATTGTTACATTTTGTCGTTAATGCGTATCTTGCAAACAAGAGACTGGGCTTGGCCCACACCAAAACCAAATCTGAAGTCAGGGGTGGCGGTCGCAAGCCCTGGCGCCAAAAAGGCACAGGCCGGGCTCGCCAAGGCTCAATTCGCAGTCCTCAATGGCGCGGTGGCGGTATAACTTTTGGTCCGCGTTCAGATCGGAATTGGTCAGTTAAAGTCAACCAAAAAGTTAAGACCAAAGCCTTGGGCATGTCTTTATCAGCTAAAGCCCAAGACGCAAAGATTACCTTGATAGATGTTTTGCCCGTAGACGGGAAAACCAACTCAATCGTTAAGTTATTAAAAGCCATCAAGGTTCGAAGATCACCCCTGATCATTCCATCAAAAACTACCCCTGAAATTTTAAGGGCTTGCCGCAATATAAAAGATTTACAGGTTTTGCGTGCGGATAGTTTGAATGCACACGACGTATTAAAAGCCAAGCATTTGGTTATATTGGTAGATAGTTTGGAAGTAATTAAAAAAACCTTTTTCAAGAAAGCTAGTAAATAAATTATATGGGACTTTTTGATCGAATTAAGAAAAAGCATGAAAATGTCGGCAAAGATAAAAAACCGATCAATGTTACTGATGCAAAAAAATCAGAGAAAAAGCCAGAATCAGAAAAGAAAGAAAAACCCATTCATAAATCAGAAAAAATCAAGGTGGTTAAACAAAACACCCGTGAAGCGTATCGGATTTTATCCGGCCATATTCAAACCGAGAAAGCCTCCCGAGTCGGCAAGCTTAACCAATATGTTTTTGCGGCTCCAGCCAACGTGACGAAAATTGAAATTGCCCAGGCAGTCGTCGCTTTATACGGCGTTAAACCCATTAAAATAACAACCGTTAAAGTCCATGGCAAGGCTGTCAGGTTCGGCCGGACTAAGGGTAATCAGAAATCCTGGAAAAAAGTTTTTGTGAAACTCAAAACTGGCGAAACAATTGATACTTCCAATTAATCTATGGCAATAAAAGCTTACAAACCAACAACCCCAGGCCGAAGATTTGCATCTGTCAGCGACTGGAAGCACGAAGTCACTAAAAGTGAACCTGAAAAATCATTATTGGTTGAAAAAAGACGCAAAGCCGGCCGGAACAACCAAGGCAAGATTACCATGCGGCATCGGGGCGGCGGCGCTAAACGTAAAATCAGGTTAGTTGATTTTTTACAAAATAAGTTGGATATTCCAGGCAAGGTCATTGGTATTGAATATGATCCAAACCGTTCAGCCCGTATTGCTTTATTGCAATATCCAGATGGCGAAAAAAAGTACATTTTAGCTTCAGCGGATTTAAAGCCAGGCATGGAAGTCGTCAGCTCCAACAAACGTACGGAAATAAACCCAAGCAACCGCATGCCGCTTAAGGAAATTCCTGTCGGCATGCAAATTTACAATCTTGAATTGGTCCCGGGTCATGGCGGTATTGCCGTCCGTTCAGCTGGATCTTGGGGAACAGTTATGGCCGTGGAGGGCAATATGGCTCAAGTGAAAATGTCTTCAGGCGAAATCAGGTCAATTCCTGGCAATGCCAAAGCTTCACTCGGCCAAGTATCAAATATTGAACACAGAAATGTTAGGTTGGGGACAGCCGGCCGACGCCGGCATATGGGTTTCCGGCCAACCGTCAGGGGTAAAGTCATGAATCCAGTAGATCACCCGCATGGTGGTGGTGAAGGCAACCAGCCAATTGGCATGAAACATCCCAAAACTCCTTGGGGCAAGCCAGCCCTGGGCGTCAAAACCCGCAAAAAAGGCAAATATTCCAGCCGTTTTATCTTAAAAACCAGAAAGTCTAAATAATCATATGTCTAGATCTCTAAAAAAAGGACCATTTACCGACCCAAAATTATTAAAAAAAGTTGGCAAGCTTAGGGTTGGAGACAAAACCATTATTAAAACTTGGTCCAGAGATTCGGTGATTACTCCGGAAATGGTCGGTTTCACTTTTGGCGTGCATAATGGTAAAAATCATATCTCAGTTTTAGTATCAGAAAATATGGTCGGCCATCGTTTGGGTGAATTTTCCCCCACCCGAAAATTCGTAAGACATGGCGGTCGCATGCAAAGGGATGCCGAAATAGCCGCGGCTGCAACAACAAAGACCGACATTTCAGCTACGCCTTCAAAAACCCCAGAAAAGAAATAATATATGGACAGTAAAGCCATTTTAAAAAACATCAGGATTTCTCCAAGAAAAGTCAGATTAGTGGCTGATTTATTGCGGGGCAAGCCAGTCGACCAAGCCACGCAAATTTTACAGAATCTTTCCAAAGGCAGCGCCCGGCCATTGTTAAAATTGTTAAAATCGGCCGTGGCCAATGCCAAGCAAAAATTGTCAGTTTCTGATGATAAGCTGATCATTAGTTCGATTACGGTTGATATGGCTCCCAGATTAAAGCGCTATAAACAAAAAGCCATGGGCAAGGCTGATATTATTTTGAAACATGCCTCGCATATCACTTTAAACTTAAAATCAGTCATTGATGATAAAATTTCAAAAAATGAAAAAACCGAAAAATCCGGCAAAACCGGAAAAGAGGTTAAGGTTGAGAATGCAAAAAAAGAAAAAACCGAAAAAGATGCCAAAAAAGTTTCAAAATCAATAAAGCCAGAAAGCAAATAGCATATGGGACAAAAAACACATCCAATTGGTTTTCGCCTCGGGATTACTACAGAATGGAGTTCAAAGTGGTTTATTAAGCGCGGCTTTCATCAACTTTTAAAACAGGATGTTGAAGTAAAAAAATATATCAGGAACAAACTGCGCGCTGCTGGCATAGCTCGAGTGGAAGTGGAAAGGTCTGGCAGTACCGTGACAGTCACTATCGTCACCGCAAAACCTGGCATTGTTATTGGCCGTGGCGGCGCCGGGGTTGAAGATTTGAAAAAATCCTTGGCAAAATTTTTCCCAGGCGACAATAAATTCCGGGTGAATATCCAGGAAGTTGCCAATCCGGCCGTGGTAGCGCAACTAGTCGTCCAGAATATGATTGAACAGCTGGAAAAACGTCTGCCTTTCCGCCGGATATTAAAGCAATCGATTGAACAGGTAAAAAAAGGCGGCGGCCAAGGCGTTAAAGTCATGGTGGCCGGCAGATTGAATGGCGCTGATATTGCCCGGACCGAATCCTTAAGCTGGGGAAAATTGCCTTTGCAGACCTTACGGGCGGATGTGGATTTTGCCAGGGGAGTGGCCTTTACAACCTATGGCGCAATTGGCGTGAAAGCTTGGGTTTATCGCGGTGAAATTTTTAATAAAAAATCCGAAGAGAAAAAAGATTAACTTATGTTTACACCTAGAAAAGTCAAACACCGAAAACACCACCGTGGACGAATCCGCGGCAATGCCACTCAAAAGATCAATTTGAGCTTCGGGTCTTATGGCTTGAAATCTTTGGAGCCTGGCTGGATTTCTTCCCGCCAGCTTGAAGCCGCACGCCGGGCGATTACCAGATTGTTGCATAAGGGCGGTAAAGTTTGGATAAGAATATTCCCAGATAAAGCCGTAACCATAAAAGGCTCGGAAATACGCATGGGTGGAGGTAAAGGTCCGGTTGACCATTATGTGGCCGTGGTCAAACCTGGAACCATGCTTTTTGAACTTGATGGCATTACCCAGGAATTAGCTAAAGAAGCCATGAATTTAGCTGCTTATAAATTGTCAGTAAAAACCAAATTTGTGACTAAAGCTGATACCCAATAAGCTATGAACTTAAAAGAATTAAAACTTAAGAATATCCAGGAACTAAAGAGCTTATTGGCTGAAATGCGGGAGAAACTGCGGGATTTGCATTTTAAACTTGCCCAGGATTCCCATAAGGACGTTAGAGAAGTCAGGGAAACCAGGAAAACTATTGCTAAAATTTTGACTCTGATAAAAGAGCAAGAGAAGAAGCCAATAAAGTAAATTTTTATGAATACCCAAACAAGCAATAATAAAAGAATTCTGGCCGGCACGGTTGTTTCAACAAAAATGGATAAGACTATTGCAGTTAAGGTTGATCGGGTTTTAGTCCATCCGAAATACGGCAAACGCTACAATACCAGCAAAAAATATTTAGTCGCAGCGCCAAACAAGGAATACAAAGAAGGTGATAAGGTTGAATTTGTTGAATGCCGGCCGTTATCAAAATTAAAGCGCTGGCGCGTAATTACCAAACCTAAGAAATAATATTTTATGGTTCAACTTAGATCAAGATTAGTTTCCGCCGACAACACTGGCGCTAGGGACCTGGCCGTCATTACGAATTTAGGCGGTTATAAAAAACGTTACGCGCAAATTGGCGATATTGTCCGTGTGGTGGTTAAAGAAGCTATTCCCCATTCCAGCGTGAAAAAAAGCGAAATGTACCATGCGGTGATTGTTAGGCAACGCAAGGAATACCGGCGAATTGACGGCACTTACATCCGTTTTGATGATAATGCAGCGGTGATTATTGATCCAAAGTCCAAAGAACCCAAAGGCACCCGGATTTTCGGGCCGGTTGCCCGAGAATTGAAAAGCAAAGGCTATGCAAAATTAATCTCTTTAGCTCCGGAAGTTTTATAAAAATATATGAATTTTAAAACAGGCGATCAAGTCTACGTTACTAAAGGCCAAAGCAACGGGAAAAAAGGCAAAATTATCCAAATTTTTCCAAAAAAGAATTTGGTTGTTGTTGAAGGTGTCAATGAAAGAACGCGGCATATCCGCAACCGCCGGGGCAAAGATAAGGGTCAAAAAATTTCTTTTTTTGCGCCGCTTAATGCCGCTAATGTCATGCTGTACTGTTCCAAGTGCGGCAAACCCCGAAGAAGCAAAATTTTTATTTCTAATGACGCAAAAAAACAAAGAATTTGCGTAAAATGTAAAGGCGTGTTTGGCATATGAAAGCATCTACCCCAAGATTATTAGAAAAATATCGGAAGGAAATTGCCCCTAAACTGGCAAAAGATTTGGGTTTGGAAAATATCAATGCCGTTCCTAAAATCAGCAAGATTATTTTGAATTCAGGTTTCGGCAACGGCATTAAAGATCCGAAACTCCAGGAAGCCGTAGTTTCGACTTTAACCAGAATAAGCGGTCAAAAACCGATCTTAACAAAATCCAAGAAATCAATTTCTGCCTTTAAGATCCGTTCAGGCATGGCTATTGGCGCGATGGTTACGCTCCGAGGCAAAAGAATGTATGACTTTTTAGATAAACTTGTTAACGTTGCCCTGCCCCGTATCCGGGACTTCCGCGGGCTTTCCACATCGGCTTTTGACAAGCAGGGGAATTATGCTTTGGGTTTTAAAGAACATTTAGCTTTTCCAGAAATCAGGTCGGATGAAGTTGAAAAAATCCACGGCCTGGAAGTGATATTTTCAACCACCGCCAAAGATCCCCTAGCCGGTAAAGCTCTTTTGGAGGCCTTAGGCTTTCCATTCAGAGAAGGAATTGAAAAGACCGAAGAGGAATCCAAAAAATTAAAAAAATCAGACTTAAAGAAGAAAAAGGAATAAATTATGTCTACCCAAGCTCTTCAAGCAAAAGCTAAGCGTAAGCCAAAATATTCAACCCGGATCATACGGCGCTGCTGGCGCTGTGGTCGAGGCCGAGGTTATATGCGTAAATTTGATATGTGCCGAATCTGTGTTCGAGAATTGGCTAACCGAGGCGAAATTCCAGGTTTACGAAAAGCCAGCTGGTAAATAATTAATTAACCCTATGGACTCAATTGCCGACATGTTAACTCGGATCCGCAACGCGGGTTTAGCCCGCCAACGGACCGTAGTCATCCCTTATTCAAAAATGCGGTTTGCTATCGCCACGGTTTTGGTGCGGGAAACATATTTAGCCGCTGCTCTGCCTTCACCTGACAAGAAAACTTTTACCATAACCTTGAAATTCAATCCTGACGGCACCACTTTTATCCAGGAGCTGACTAGGCAATCCAAGCCAGGCAGGCGTTTGTATATTTCGGTTGGCGCCATCCCCCGGGTGAAAAATGGCTTGGGTATTGCCATTATTTCCACGCCCCAAGGCTTGTTAACTGATAAGCAGGCAAGGAAAAAACATGTTGGCGGGGAATTAATTTGTACAATAGCTTAAATTTATGTCTAGAATCGGTAAAATCCCAATTTCAATTCCAGAAGGCGTAAAGGTTCAGGTTGCTGGGCCAGAAGTCAAAGTAATCGGCCCCAAAGGCGAGATAAATTTGACATTAAACCAGCGAATATTAGTAAAGGTTGAAGATAAAATTATCAAGATTGACGTACCCAGCCATAATAATAGAAACGATCGGGCATTATGGGGTCTTGGACGGCAGTTAGTTTCGAATGCTGTTGACGGTGTTTCCAAGGGATTTGAAAAACGTTTGGAAATCCAGGGGGTTGGCTTTAAAGCCGCCTTACAAGGCGTAAACCTCCAATTAAATATTGGGTTTTCCCATCCAGTTATTTTCACCCCGCCCCAAGGCATTAGCTTGGCTATTGAAAAGAATGCCATTGTAATTTCTGGTGTCGACAAACAAGTGGTGGGTGAAACAGCCGCTGAAATCAGAAGATTAAAGCCCCCCGAACCTTACAAAGGCAAGGGCATAAAATATTCCGATGAGATTGTGCGCCGCAAAGCCGGCAAAGTTGTTAAAGCCGCAGGCGCTAAATAAGATTTTATGAAAAATTTATCTAAAAAAATTAATCGACAACATAGGCACCATCGAGTGCGGGCTAAAGTTGAAGGCACGGAATTGCAGCCTCGTTTGGTGGTTTTCCGTTCTGCCAAGCATCTTGCCGCCCAGATTATTAATGATGCGACTAGTAAAACCTTATTGGGTTTGAGCGATAAGCATTTAGCCAAGGATTTTAAACCGAAAAAAGGCCAGAATGCTAAGATTGCAATTGCTGAAGCCTTGGGAAAATTAATGGCTGAAAAAGCCAAAACTAAAAAAATCGATAGGGTAATTTTTGATGTTGCCGGCTATAAATACCATGGCCGCGTCAAGGCTTTTGCTGACGGTGCCCGGTCAGGCGGCTTAAAGTTTTAAATAAAAGTATTATGAATCCACAATCACGTTCACAAGGCGGCCGCAGGCAGCCCAGACAAAGAGAAAAGTCTGAATTTGATCAGAAGACCATTGATTTAGCGCGGGTTACCCGCGTGGTAGCTGGAGGCAAGCGTATGCGTTTCCGCGCCTGCGTGGTTATTGGCGATCGGAAAGGCCGAGTCGGGGTCGGGGTGGCCAAGGGTACGGATGTGCAAATGGCTGTTGAAAAAGCTTCAACTTCAGCCAAGCGCCACCTTGTCCACGTAGTTTTGCATGGCAGTACCATTCCGCATGCCATTAATTTAAAATTTGGTGCCGCACGGGTTTTACTAAAGCCAGCACCAGCTGGGTCTGGAGTTATTGCTGGCGGCGCGGCTAGAGCCGTGCTTGATTTGGCAGGCATTCGGGATGTGGTCAGCAAAATGCTTGGTTCAAAAAATAAGATCAACAATGTTCGTGCGGTCATAATGGCATTAAGCCAGTTAAAGCCCCGGACAACTAAAGAAAAAACCGTAGTTGAATAAATTTTATGTCTATTAACCTTTCTAATTTAAAACCTAGCGTTGGCAGCCGCAAAAAAAAGGTTCGGGTTGGCCGAGGCAATGCTTCGGGTCATGGGACCTTTTCTGGCCGGGGCATTAAAGGCCAGCGGGCCAGGTCTGGTGGCCGAAAAAAACTGCAAAGGCGCGGCCTGAAGCAGATGCTGATGCAGCTGCCAAAATCCCGAGGTTTTCAGAGCCAGTGGTCAAAATATTCAGTGGTTAATCTGGTGGAACTGGCTAAGCATTATAAAAATGGTGAAAAAGTGACACCAGAAAATTTAATCAAGGTAAAATTAATTAAACCAAAGACCTTGGTCAAAATCTTGGGTGGAGGTAAACTTACCCTGAATCTAAATGTTTGGGCTAATGCTTTTTCCAAGAGTGCAATAACCGCAATTGAAAAAGCTGGCGGAACGGTAAATAAAGTGATTATTCCAGAAGCTTTAAAGCCTAAAAGACAAGCTGAGAAATTAAAAGCTAATAAATAATGCTGGAAAAATTAAGCCAACTTTGGCGAGCCAAGGATTTACGAAAGACTTTGCTGTTCGTGCTTTTAATGTTGTTAATTTTTCGGATTTTAGCCCACATTCCAGTTCCCGGGATTGACCCGAGCGGTTTGAAGCAGGTTTTACAGGGCAACCCCTTGCTAGGGCTTTTGAATTTATTTTCTGGCGGCGGTTTACAGAATTTTTCAATTGTCATGTTGGGGGTTGGGCCCTATATCACAGCCTCAATTATCATGCAGTTGTTGACCATGATTATCCCAAAACTGGAAGCCATCCAGAAAGATGGGGAATCAGGCCAAGCCAGGATTAACCAATATACCAGGTATCTGACCGTACCCATGACGATATTGCAGGCTTTTAGCACTCTGACTTTCTTAAGGCAGCAAGGCGCTGGAAAATTAATGGGAAATTTATCACCCTTGCAATTAGCAACCGCTATCATTTGTATTGTTGGCGGCACTATGTTATTGATGTGGATAGGTGAATTGATAACCGAAAAGAAAGTTGGGAATGGCATTTCCTTGCTTATTTTTGCAGGTATTGTGGCACAAATTCCCCAGTCCATCCAACAAACCTTAAGCGTGCTGGATAAAACTCAAATTTTCACCATTGCCATGTTCTTATTGGTGGGGATTATCACGATTGCTGGCGTCGTTTTTGTGACCGAAGGCCAGCGTAATATCCCCGTCACCTACGCTAAAAGGATTATGGGCTCGCAGTCTGCTGGCGGGGTGAATACCCATTTGCCCTTAAGAGTGAATCAAGCTGGCGTAATTCCCATTATCTTTGCTGTATCAATTATTTTAGTCCCACCTTTAATTGCGCAGTTTTTCACCAAGAACCACCTCCCTTGGGTTGCGAATTTAGCCACTTGGGTTAACACGACTTTTCAAAATCAAACCTTTTATGGCATTTCCTATTTTGTTTTAGTGGTGGCCTTTACTTATTTTTATACAGCCGTAGTTTTTCAGCCCAATAACATTGCGGAAAATTTGCAAAAGCAAGGCGGTTTTATCCCCGGCATCAGGCCTGGACCACCAACCTCTCATTACTTAAGTTTTGTCTCTAACCGGATAATTTTAGGGGGCGCATTATTCTTGGGCGCTATCGCCGTTCTGCCAACAATTATTCAATCTGCCTCAAATGTAAAATCTTTGGCTATTGGCGGGACTAGCTTATTGATCGTCGTCAGCGTGGTTTTGGAAAGCGTCAAGCAAGTCCAGGCGCAATTGGTCATGCGGGATTACGAAGCCTTTTATAAATGATAATAAATTTTAACTAAATCCAGTTCTATAGGAAAAACTTTGGATTTGGTTATTTATATTCCTTAGGGTATAGTTAAGGGGTCATAAAATAAATGAGCACTTCTCACCCCCGACCATTTAACCTAGTAATACTGGGCCCACCCGGGTCTGGCAAAGGCACGCAAGCCCAAAGCCTAGCCGAGCGTTTTTCTTTATATCATTTATCATCCGGGGATCTTATTAGAAAAGTCATTGATTCAAAAGACGTTAACGATCCTTTAGTCGAAGAGGTTAAGGATAGGTATAACCAAGGCGTTCCCCAGCCTGACAATATTGCTTTGGAATTAGTAGAAAGGGAAATTAACCGTTTGCACCACAAGACGGGTTTTGTTTTTGATAGCTTTCCTTTATCTTTACCACAAGCCATTAGTCTGGAAAGGATAATGAAAGTTTATGAAATTCGGGAGCCATATGTAATATTGATAAAAGTTTCAATGCAAGAAACTTTAGATAGATTGACTAAGCGGAAATACTGTCCGTTCGACCAGCACGTCTATCATCCCCAAGATATCAGCTATAAGAAAAATCTTTGCGAATTGTGCGGTCAGCAATTAATCACCCGGACAGATGATACGCCCGAGGTGGTAAGAAAAAGATATATAGCGTATGAGTCCAGAATGAAAGAACTGGCAGAGTTTTATCGGGAGAAAGGCCGGCTTTTGGAAATAAACGGCGAACAGTCAATACCTGAAGTCTTTCAGGAAATTATAAATGCTTTGGTTCCGCATTTATGACTAAATTAAAAAGCCAAACGGAAATTAACGCCCTGAAAGAAGGTGGCAGGATTTTAGCCGAGGTGTTAAGAAAAATCAGCGAGGTCATTAAGCCTGGCACTAAAGCAGGCGAACTGGATGCTTTGGCTGAAAAATTAATCAGAAAAGCAGGTGCTGAACCGGCCTTTAAAGGCTACCAAGACTATCCAGCGACTTTGTGCGTTTCGGTAAATTCCGAAGTTGTTCACGGCATTCCGGGCCATAAAATTTTTAAAAACGGTGATATTGTCGGTTTGGATTGTGGCCTGAAGTATAAAAATTTATATACGGACGCGGCCTTAACCGTGGGGGTCGGAAAAATTTCAAAAGCCGCTGCCCGACTTATTGAAGTTACTGAGGATTCTTTCTGGCAGGGCGTAAAAGCCATAAAAGCCGGCGTTACCACGGGTGATATTGGCCATGCCATCCAGGCCTATGCCGAAGCAAACGGTTTTAACGTGGTCAGGGCTTTAGTAGGCCATGGAGTGGGCAGGCAAGTCCATGAGGATCCTAAAATCCCTAATTATGGCGCTAAAGGTATGGGCGTAAAACTTGAAGCCGGTACAATCATAGCCGTAGAGCCAATGCTTACTGAAGGCGGTTATGAGGTTGCCACTGCGTCTGACCATTGGACTGTGGTTACGGCTGATGGCGGTTTGGCCGCGCATTATGAACATACAATATTGGTCACTGAAAAAGGCAGTGAAATAATCACCAAATTATGAAAATTCTGGGTATAGATTGGGGAGAAAAAAGATTAGGCTTGGCAATCAGCCAGGATGAAGCCTGGGCCTTTCCTTGGAAAATTTTGGAAATCCAAAGTTTTACTCAAGGGATTGAGATGTTGGCAAATATTGTTGAAGAGCAAAAAATTGAAAAGGTGGTGGTTGGCATGCCCATAGGCATGGACGGGAAAGATACCAAACAAACCAGCCGGGTGAGGGAAGTCGTGGCAGACTTGGGGCATGTTTTGAATATGCCGATTGAAATGATTGATGAGCGCTTGACTAGTGAAGCGGCAAAAAAATTACAATTTGAAAGCGGAAAAACCACTAAAAATATTGATGCCCAAGCCGCAACGCAAATTTTACAAACTTTTTTAGATCAGAGGAAAAAATGACTTATTTGTTTGCCGGCTTATCGGCTTTTGGTTTGTCCATAATCCTAACCGGGGCAGTTAGGAAATTCAGTCTGCAACGTCAAATTCTTGATACTCCGGCCCAGGCACCCAAACGCAAAATTCATCAAACCCCAATTCCCTTGTTAGGCGGCTGGGCGATTTTTTTAAGCTTTATCATTATCGCTTGGATAGTTGCCTTAACCACTACGCAATTATTCGGGGGTTTTTTCCTGCCTAAATATTTGATAGGCATGACTATTGCGGGTTTGGTTTTAATGCTGGGCGGTTATTTGGATGATAGAAACCACCTGAAGCCAAAACAACAAATCTTATTTCCAATAATCTCGGCTTTGATAATTATTGCAGTTGGCATCGGCATACCATATATAACCAATCCTTTTGGCGGAGTAATGGAACTTAACAAATTTTCTTGGACCATCTTTTCAATTAATGGCATTCCTTACCGGCTAATTTTGTTTGCGGATATCTTTGCTTTCTTATGGCTGATTGCCACGACTTATACTACCAAAATATTAGATGGTTTAGACGGCCTGGTTTCCGGAATAACTGTCATAGGCGCGGTTATAATTGCTATCCTAAGCCTTTCCAAAGAAGTAACCCAGCCAGAAACTGCCATCTTGGCATCAATTTTAGCTGGATCAGCTTTGGGATTTTTAATTTGGAATTGGCATCCAGCCAAGATTTTCCTCGGTGAATCAGGTTCTACTTGGACTGGTTTTATGCTTGGAACATTAGCAATAATTGCGGGCGGTAAAATTGCCACAGCTTTGTTGATTTTAGGTATACCCGCTATAGATATTTTATGGGCGATTGGCCGTCGGGTGGTTGCCCATAAATCCGCATTTGTTTCTGACCGTGGGCATTTGCATTTCCGCCTGTTGGACGTAGGTTTTTCCCACCGCCAAGCCGTCTTACTTTTATATACCATTACCGCGGTTTTTGGCAGTGTCACTTTGGTTACCCGGGGGCAACAAAAATTTTATGCCTTGCTTAGTTTAGCAATCGTTATGTTCATGCTGACCTTAGCCGTGGTTATTGCTTATCGCAGAAAAACCAGCAAAACATAAAACCCGCCTTGGCTTTGGCGGGTTTTAAAAATAGCTTTAGTTGTTATGTGCCGTAGATTCTGTTGAAGTAATATCTGCGGGCATGCTCTTTGTCTTTTTTTTCGTATTCCTTGCGAAGATTGATTCCCCGTTGAATTGCGCGTTCGAATTGGCAGCCCATAATGGGCTTCACTTGCTTTGTCGATCCAACGGTTTCACAGCTGTTAAAAGCGGCGATGATCAATGACCATTTTAGTAGCCACTCTTTTTCATTTTCCAATCCATGGAAGGCGGTTTGGAAGGCGATGGCTCTAAGAAGGCAACGCTTTGTTTTGCCTTTGCAATGGTTTAGGGTCATCATCTTTTTCACGATTTGGAGAGCCTGGTTGGCATCAAAATTGGCTGCAAGCAGTTCGGTTTCTAGCATGCTAAGAAGCGAATGAGCCTCTTTTGTTTTTACTTGCTGTTCCGAAGACTCTTTGGTATTCATGGAATCCTTTCCTGGGTGAGGGTTTTTAAACTTGCGGTTTTTGATTTTAAACTCTATTGTAGATTTAAGCTTTAAATTAGTCAACCCAGCACCACTTTTCACTAAAACGCCCTAAACATAGCCCCTGAGTTATTTTTGGATAACAAGTTACAGTATAAAGAAAGGCTGTTTATGAAAAGTGGTGCTGGGTCAACCCCCTTAATTTTATGGGCAAAAGCATGGTTACTTTCCTGGCAGTCGGCATTCTGTTGATTGCTTTTGCTTGGGCAATAGGTGGCAATGAAATTACCGATTACACGTCTTATTATTTCAAGTGCCTAATTGGCCAAACTGCCAAGGTTGAGATAAAAAATCAAGTTATTAAAGCTGAAGTTGTCAAATCGACTAAAGCTAAAGCCAAAGGCTTGAGCCATCGGAGAAATCTGCCAAAAGATAAAGGCATGCTTTTTGTCTTTGACCAGGCGGATAAATATGAGTTTTGGATGAAAGACATGAAAATTCCCTTGGATATTATCTGGATCAACGATGGTAAGGTGGTGGATATTTCTAGAGGTGTTTTTCCGCCAGTTGCAGGTTCAGAGCCGGTAAGAGTCAAACCCACTAAATCAGTTAAAGAGATTTTGGAAGTTTATTCTGGCGTTGGGCAAAATTGGCAAATAGGCGACCAGGTAAATATTACATTTGGGAGAATTTTAGGTTTATGAAAACAGAAGAGAAGACGTTAAAAACTGGTTGTTTACTAATTCATGGTTTTACTTCCTTTCGTACCAGTTTGGAAGCGGTAATACCTGAATTAGAAAAAAGGCAAATACCTTGGCATTATCCGATATTAGCCGGGCACAACACTCAGCCCGGAGATTTGCGAGGTAAAACTTGGGAGCACTGGCAAAATGATGTTCGGACTGGATTAGAGTACTTGTTACAAGAAACCGAGCAAGTGGTAATTATCGCTCTGTCTATGGGTAGCTTGCTAGCTTTGGAATTAGCCGCAGAATACCCCAATAAGGTTTCGGGGCTGGTTTTACTTTCCCCGGCTCTACGCTTTAAGTCGAGATTAGCCAGGCACGCCCCAGTCATTTCAAAGTACTTAAAAATTTATCCAGGTGTAAACTTAGTAAGATTCAGCTCCATAAGCCTAGCTTTAAAGAATAAGGGCTATAATTGGTTTCCAGTTCAAACTTTTATGCATTATTGGCATAGAGCTCAAAATTTTGATGAAGTGTTGAAGAGGGTCCACCAATCGACTTTAATAATCCATTCCAAAAAAGACAGAATTGCCTTACCCTTGGGAGCTGAGCATGTTTTTAAAACTATTCCTAACCAGGAAAAAAAATTAGTTTGGCTGGAAAAATCTGGGCACGAAATTTTATTGGACATGGAGACCGAAAAAGTGTTAGCGGAAATTTTTAAGTTTAAAGCCTTACAACCCCAGTAATTTTAATTCTTGACTTAGTCTGAGTCCGGTGCTACTCTGCATGTACTTAGTTTTAAGCGGTAATTTTTATGTCAAAATTCGCAGTTATTAAAACCGGCGGCAAGCAGTATTTGGTCAAAACTGGCCAAACTTTGAAGGTGGAAAAGCTTGAAGGCAAGGAAAAAGGAAAAATAAGCTTTGACAAAGTTTTAATGGTTGCTGAAGATAATGAAGTCAAGATTGGCCAACCTTTGGTCAAGGGGGTTAAGGTTGAAGCGGAAATCATCAAACAAGGCTTGGGTCCAAAAATTTACGTAGAGACTTATAAAGCCAAAACCCGCAAGCACCGTAAAATTGGGCATCGGCAGTCTTTTACCGAAGTAAAAATAATCAAGATATAAATTATCAAAAAATTTAAAAAATCAGGAAAATATCCTGATTTTTTATTTCTTCTTATTTACCATAGCCCAATAAGCATCAATTTCTGCTGGTGAGGTCAAAAATTTGCGCATGGCTTGGTGGAAGAGCGTCCATTTAGTTCCAGCCCGCCAAGCCTTGTCCGGTCCACCCGGAGTTTTTTTGGCTTCCCAGCGATTTTGAAAGAACGTGAAATCTCGACCACTCATTTTTATTAAAGCTCGAATAACATCGGGCTCGGTTCCTGCATAACGATTTTTTATTTTTTGCAATTGTGAGCTTTTAAACCAAATTTTTTCTGGACTATCATTTACCGTAAACTGGATGTCAATTTCCTTACTGGCATGGGGGTCTTCTTTTACAATAAATTCCTGTAAATGTTTAACATTAGCAATAATAAAATCAACATATTCTCTGACGTCTTGATTAGCGTTTGTATCATATACGTCAAAACCCGCTTTGACCCCGGCTTTTTTAAAGAAATTTTTTACAGCCAATTCAATTTTTTCACCAAAATGAAATATACCATTTTCCATATCAGCCAGCATTCTTTCATAAGCTCCATGTGTATTTTCATGTAATCTAGGATTCTCTATTTGTTGCAATAATAAAGCCTTTTTGTAATCTAAGTTCATTTCACTCCTGGTTTGGGCGTGTAAATAGGCCAGACGGATATCCCTGGAAACGCTTTTATCAAAATAATACCTCAAGCCCCAGTCAACATCAGTAGTTATATCCATTAAATCAATCTCTGCCCTTTCATCATTATCATCACGGTAAAAAAGCTGATCGCCTTCCTGTTCAATTTTCCAAACATCACGCTCTTGCTCAGGCCGGGTTTCCAAGCTTTCCAAATTGTTTGCTTGGATTTTAGCCTCTTCATATTTTTTCTGCATGCTTTCTTGTAAGGCTTCAATTTTCTGTTGGGTTTCTGCTGGTATTTCAAAATCCGTTTCAGGTAAGTCGAATTCACTCAAATCAAAAAGCCCTTCAGGGCATTCTTCTACTTCCGAAACGCTGATTCTTTGCTGGTCTTGGCTAATTTCTGGCAGAGTTTGGGTTTCGATTGGGGGCATTAGAGTGGAAAAATTAAAGCGTTTTCCGGCCTTTTAAGGCATCGCCCAGGGTCACCTCATCAGCGTATTCCAAATCTGCGCCTAAAGGCAAACCCCTGGCTAAACGGCTTAATTTGACGTTTAAAGGCCGTAAAGTTTTGGTTAAGTATAAAATCGTGGTTTCACCTTCAACATCAGGGTTAAGGGCAAAAATCACTTCTTTGATTTGGGGCTTGGTTTTTTGCAGTTTAGCAACCAAACTCTTGATGTTCAAATCCTCGGCAGTAATCCCGGTTATGGGGTTTAAAGTCCCGCCCAGTACGTGGTAGACCCCGTGGAATTCATTAGTCCTTTCTACGGCGACTAAATCTTGGGTTTCGGCTACCACGCAGAGCATTGCGTGGTCCCTTTTTTCATCCTTGCAGATTTTGCAGGGGGAATTGGAATTCCACTGGCCACAGAAAGCGCATTGTTTGATGCCGTCTTTAACACTAGCTAAAGCTTTGATTAATTGCTGGCGGTCGTCATCCCGGATTTTTACCAAATAAAAAGCCAAGCGCTCTGCAGACTTGGGGCCGATCCCCGGCAAGCGGTTTAATAAATCAATCAAATTTTGGAGGCTGTCTGCGTATAAAGCCATGGACTAATATTAACCCAAATTCGGCAAGCCGCCCATGTCTTTGACCTTTTTAGCCATTTTATGCTGAGCTTTTTTAATGGCATCATTCACTGCCTCTTGCACGCCTTTTTGGACGTCGCTTTGCTTGCTGGGTGAAAGCAAGTCCGGATCGATTTTCACTTCTTCGACATTTTGGTTGCCATCCATGGAGATTTTGACCTTGCCCCAGGCGCCGCTGCCTTCGACGCTTTCTTCTTTTAAAGCGCCTTGGATTTTTTTGGCTTGGGTGCGGTAATCTTTGATTTGCTTGAGTTTTTCAAACATATTAGTAAATTATTAGTTTTAAAATTTTAAGCTGGGGGCAGGCCGACAATGCTTTCGTCAGCCTTGCTTTCAAACCTGACCTTGTTTTCGTTGAAAATCATATCCACATGCCCGGTCGGGCCATTGCGGTGCTTAGCCACATGGATTTCAGCAATATTCTTTTTCAAGGGGTCAATATCCCGGTCATACATGGCTGGCCGGTAAATAAACATGACCACATCCGCGTCTTGTTCAATAGAGCCGGATTCTCGCAAGTCAGCTAATTGCGGAATTTTTCGTTCCCGGTTTTCAACCGCACGGGACAATTGGGACAAGGCAATAACTGGGATATTCAATTCCCGGGCAATAGCCTTTAAACCCCGGGTGATTTCCGCCACTTCTTGCACGCGGTTTTCAATGCCACTGCGGCCTTCCATCAGCTGTAAATAATCCACGACAATCATGCCTAAGCCGTGTTCAGCTTGTAAGCGCCGGGCTTTGGTCCGCATCATCATGACATTGCTGGTGGCTGAATCATCAATAAAAATCGGGGCTTCGGATAAGACGCCCATGGCATGGCCAATTTTTGGAAAATCATTATCTTCCGGGCTATCTGATAACCGGCCAGTCCGCATTTTCCATAAGTCCACGCCGGCTTCAGCACAGAGCATCCTGTCTACTAATTGTTCTTTGGACATTTCTAAAGAAAACAAGCCAACGGGTATGCCGGATTTTATGGCTGCGTGCCTGGCAAAATCCAAAGCCAAAGTAGTTTTGCCCATACTCGGCCTGGCCGCGACAATAATCAAATCGCTTTTTTGGAAACCGGCTAACAGCCTGTCAATATCCGGAAAGCCGCTGGTCACGCCGCGTAATTTGCCTGCGCCTTTATGCAATTCATCAATCCGGTCAAAGGCTTCGGAGAGGACCGAACGGATAGGAATGAAATTTTGCTTTAAATACCTTTGGGAAACGGAGAAAATGGATTGTTCGGCTTCATCAAGGATTTTTTCAACGTCTTCCTCCTCTTGATAACCGATACTGCTGATTTCGGTGGCTGCGGAAAGCAAGCGCCTAAGCGTGGCTTTTCTTTGGACGATATTGGCGTAATTAACCACGTTGCTGGCCGTCGGCACGGTATTGGCCAAAGAGGTGAGCGCGCTTAAACCCCCGATTTTTTCCAACTGTTTCTTGTCTTCTAAACGGTTGGAAAGGCTGACGACATCAATTGGCTCATGCGCTTCATATAAATCCTGCATGGCTTCGTAAATCCAGCCATGGATATCGCGGTAAAAATCTTCGGTTCTTAAGATGTCCGCAACCTTTATAATCGCGTCTTTATCGATTAAAAGCGAGCCTAAAAGCGCTTGTTCGGCTTCCAGGTTTTGGGGCGGGATTTTATCAACGGGATTTAGTTGTTTTTCGGGCATAGGGTTTACTCATCTTACCTAGCTTATTTGACCAAAGCAAGGCTTAAAATCTCCCCAGTTTTTCCACTTTTTATGGGTTTTATGTTATGCTGGTTGCCTATGATAGACCAGCAACCAATCTTAGTGGTTTTAGATGTGGAAACCACGGGCCTGAATCCAGAAGAGGGCCATGAAGTAATCGAAGTTGCGGCGCAAAAAATCCAAGGCAAGAAAGTGGTAGGGGAATATGTCAGTTTGGTGGCAACTAGCCGGATTATTGATTCGGCAACGGAAAAAATCCATGGGATTTCTAATGCCCTTCTGGCCGTCGAAGGCCGGCCTGGTTCGGAAGTTTTTCCAGAGTTAGTAAATTATATCGGCCAGGCGCCCATTATCGGCCACAACATCAGCTTTGATATGGCTTTTATCAATGCACATCTTAAAAGACTGGGCTTGCCAATTTTGACAAACCCAACGCTGGATACCATTGCCCATGCCAAGCGGTATTTATTAATTCCTAGTTACAGTTTGGAAAAAGTTGCCGCTTACTTAAAAGTGCCTCAGCCCAAAGCCCACCGGGCCAAGGCCGACGTGGAAACGACCCGGGAAGTTTTTTGGAAGTTGGTAGAACGGGCGAAAGGAAAGTAGGCCTAAAAATGCTTGCGAGTAGCAAAGTAAATTACGCCCAGCACTACAACCAATAAAATTACGACGATGATTTGTCCTCCAGACATATGTTTTTAGTATAGGTGGTTTGTTTTTTAAAATAAAGCATGCGATACTTTGTATATCAAGATCTTAATTTTTCACTAATTATATGGATAATCCACCACAAAACCAAGCAAATCCCGAAGTAAAAGAAACAAAGAAACCGCTATGGTTTAAGATTATTATAACTTTTGTCATTATCTTAATCGCGGCTATAATTTTTTATGTGTTTGTTTATTTCACCCAAGGGAATATAACATTTAGCAGGTTGGCAGCACCAATAATTGGTATTTCCCAATTAGAATGTAAATTAAATAAAGGTATTCACTATGTTAATTTAAATGGAGTCCAGAACATTTGCTTAAAAAAATCCGTTAATGCCGGGAAAGTTTGTACTCATGACAGAGATTGCCAGGGCGGAGGTTGCATGCCATCTGCTACAAGGAGTAATGAGACGGGCCCATTTTCAAATTGGCAAGGTACCCCAAAATTTAATGATAAGGGCGAGTTAACGGGTATTTGTAGTGATCTTGATTATTCAGATTGGCCAACTAAAGATGCGGATAAAATAAACTCTGGCGGATGCAATTTTCCAATCGGGACAATTGATAATCAAACGTATGGAGATAGCGGGTGTTTAATTTTTTAGTTAAGTAAAAAATTTTCGGAAAGTGGTGCGCTTGCAGAACATAAAATACCGCAGAAACGAGGAACGGACTGAGCGAAGTGAAGGAGTACGCGTTTCTGCGGAAAAGCGGCGCGTTTGTGAAACCCGAAGTAGCCTCGCAAATGCGGGGATACGCAGGGTGTAACAAACGATGACGCGTGGTGCGCCCAGGAGGAATCGAACCTCCAACCTTGGGCTTAAAAGGCCCCTGCTCTGCCAATTGAGCTATAGGCGCATGGCAAATCATAATGTTCGTATTGTGCCTTATATTTAAAATTATTTCAAGTCCAATTAATTAAGACTCCCCAAAATTAACATGCTAAAATATAGGCATGGAGTTTTGTCGCGCCACCAACCTAAAAATTGACGAGGTTTTGCATAAATTTGACGCTTCCAGCAAGGGTTTGAATGGTTTGGAAGTTGATGAGCGTTTGAAGAATTATGGGGAAAACAAGCTGCCCAATAAGGAAGGCGTAAATTCCTTAAGAACCCTGGTCAGGCAATTTGAAAGCAGTCTGGTTATCATCCTTCTAGTTGCGGCAGTTATTAGTTTTGCCTTGGGCGATAAATTAGACGGTTCAGTGATTTTGGCGGCTATTGCCTTGAACGTGGTCGTTGGGTTTTTCCAGGAGTACCGGGCAGAAAGGGCCTTATCAGCTTTGCAAAAAGTCGCCACTTTCACAGCCACGGTTTTGCGCGACGGCCGGGAGCGGGATATTGACGCCTCGAAAATCGTACCCGGTGATATTTTAGTTTTACACGCTGGCCAGAAAGTGGCGGCAGATTCCAGGCTTTTGGAACTGAATGAATTAGAAATAAATGAAGCGTCTTTGACCGGTGAATCAGAACCGGTCAACAAAACCACTCATATCTTGCCAGAGGCGGTGACCATATCTGAGCAAACCAATATGGTTTTTGCTGGCACGGTTATTGTCCGTGGTCGGGGTTTGGCCGTGGTTTGCCAAACCGGCTTAAACACTGAATTGGGGAAAATCGCCTCAATGCTCCAAACCACAATCACCGAAAAAACCCCCCTACAGAGGAAGCTGATAAAATTGAGTTGGGACATAACTGTGGTGATTTTAGCTGTGGCGCTTCTGGTATTCCTTTTCGGGATTTTTAAGCTATATGATGTTGAAGCCATGTTCACTACTTCGGTGGCCGTGGCCGTGGCTGCCATTCCCGAAGGTTTAGCAGTTGTTGTTACGGTAATTTTAGCTATCGGCATGCAACACATGTTAAAGCGCAGAGCATTAGCCAGATCCCTTTTAGCGGCAGAAGCTTTAGGCTCGATTACTATAATCGCCACAGATAAGACGGGTACTGTAACCGAAGGTTATATGCGGGTGGTGAAAATCCTGACGCACGACAAGCAAATAATCCATCCACGCCAGGATCCGGGCGAACCAGACCCCAGCGCCTTGATGGTCTTGAAAATTGCGGCTTTGGCTTCTGATGCCAGTATCGAGAATCCTGATCGGCCATTGGAAGAATGGGATATTCGGGGGAATTTGACCGAAAGGGCTTTGGTCAGGGCTGCGGCAGAAGTCGGTTTCAACTTATTAGCCTTGAGAAAGCAATACCCGCGCTTGGCTGACGTGCCTTTTGATTCCAGTCGAAGATTCATGGCGGTTTTGTGTGAAAAATCCGGTGATGGATATTTTGTTTTTGTAAAAGGCGCACCAGAAGTCTTGGTTGCCCATGCAAAATTCATTGATGAAAACGGCAAGCCAGTTTTATTGACTGCCGAAAGGAAAAAAGCTTTTGAAAACCAGGTTAAAGACATGAGTAGCCAGGGCTTGCGAGCCTTGGCTGTGGGTTTTCGCAAGCTTGACCATAAATATGAAGGAGGTTTTGATGAGGGGTATGCACTGGATAATTTAAGTTTGGTGGGCGTAGTTGGCATCCAAGATCCTTTACGTAAAGATGCTGCAGAAACTATTGAAACTTTAAAAAGGGCTGGCATTAAAACCGTCATGCTCACCGGTGATAATCAAGCCACAGCCCAAACCATTTCCGAGGGTTTAGGTTTGCTGAAAGATGGTGGTGAAGTCATGGACGGCAGGGAACTGGAAAAATATGACGAGGAGCATTTGAAAGATAGAGTTAAAGACGTAAAAGTTTTTGCCCGTGTCAGTCCTCGGGATAAGTTAAGGATTGTTGACGCCTGGCAAGCTCGCGGTGAAGTCGTGGCCATGACTGGCGATGGCGTCAATGATGCACCAGCCCTGAAAGCCGCCAATATTGGCGTGGCATTGGGTTCAGGTACGGACGTGGCCAAGGAAGCAGCAGATTTAGTTTTACTGGATAACAGCCTTTCCACCATTGCTAATGCGGTTTTTGAAGGTCGGGTCATTTACCGCAACATGAAGCGGGTAATTTTATATTTAGTTGCCGGGTCTTTTGTGGAGTTGACGGTGGTAGTTGGCGCTTTGGTCATCGGCTGGCCCTTGCCTATGAGTGCCGCCCAAATCCTCTGGATAAATTTGGTCACTGATTCTTTGCCGACCATAAGCATGACCCAAGAGCCGGCTGATCCTGGAATATTGGAAGAGCCACCGGTCAAACCGACCCGGCCGATTATCGGCAATTTCACCCGGTTTATGATGTTGTTATTAGCCTTAACTGTCGGTGGCGGCAGTCTTTTGCTTTTCTGGCTTGGCTGGTCAGATGGCCAAGCCCTGGCTTATGGCCGAACCATGGTTTTTACTTCCATCAGCGTCGTGCATTTAATGGTTGTTTTTACCACCCGAACCTTGAGGCGGCCAATGTATTACACTTCGCCGTTTCATAATCCCTCCTTAATCTTTGCAGTTTTTATCTCCTTGGCTCTGCAATTAGTGGCAGTGTATACATCTTTTGGCCAAAGGGTTTTTGGGACTATACCTTTAGGCATAAGTGATTGGGCGTTAATTCTCTTGCTTGGTGTGATAACCATCGTCATTTGTGAATTTAGCAAGATTTGGTTTAGGCGGAGACAAATAGCCGAAGCTTAAGAAAAATTTCGCCACTTAACAACAACGTAGGGCAGTTTTTGTTAAGCTAAGGTCTAGTAGTAAATTAATTATTTTCCCCTCTCATATAAAGGAGAGGGTGGCCGGAGGCCGGGTGAGGTTGGCTAAAATTAATTACTATTATTCCGATATTCCGAGTACCCTCACCCCCTTCCCTCTCCCAGTGGGAGAGGGGGTGGTTTTATAACATATTCATATATTTTTGTATTTGCCAAAAAGCCTAAAAATTAGTATAGTTAAGGGGCAATTATTTATTAATTCCCATGACAGTTAAAATTTCCGAGATTGCCAAATATGTCGGTAAGGAGGTAACCATCCAAGGCTGGATTGCTAATCTTCGCTCATCAGGCAAGATTGTTTTTTTGCAATTGCGAGATGGCTCTACTGGGATTTTGCAAACCGTAATTGCTGCAGATTCAATCAGCCAAACTGATTTTGAAGCAGCTAAAGCCTTGACAACAGAATCCTCGGTTGAAGTCAACGGAAAAGTTATTGCTGAACCGCGTTCGTCAGGTGGATTTGAAATGCAGGCTAAAGCCATTAAAATAATCCAAAAATCAGAAGAATACCCAATTGGTAAAAAAGAACACGGGCCGGAATTTTTACTAGACAATCGGCATTTGTGGCTGCGAGCCCAAAGGCAAGTAGCCATTTTGCGGGTTCGGGATTCAATCATCTGGGCTTTGCGGGAGTTTTTCCGCCAGGAAGGCTTTGTCATGACTGATACGCCAATTTTAACCCCAACCTCTTGCGAAGGCACTACCACTTTGTTTGGAACTGAATATTTTGGTGAAAAAGCCTACCTTTCCCAATCTGGCCAATTGTATTTAGAGGCCTTATGTATGGCTCTGGGCAAGGTTTATGATTTTGGCCCGACTTTTCGGGCGGAAAAATCCAAGACCCGCCGGCATTTGACTGAATTCTGGATGCTGGATGCGGAAATGGCTTATATGGATTTAAATCAAAGCATTGATCTGCAAGAACGCATGGTGGTTTATGTCATTAAAAAAGTTTTACTTGAAAGGAAAAAGGAACTGGAAATTTTGGAAAGGGACACTAAGCCATTGGAAAAAGTTGCTGAAGGCGGGTTTATTAAAATGACTTATGATGAAACTTTGGTTGAATTGAAAAAACTTGGTTCAGACATCAAATGGGGGACAGATTTGGGCAATGACGATGAAACCATTTTGACCCAAGCTCATGACAAGCCTATTTTTGTCACCAATTATCCGCTGGAGATAAAAGCTTTTTACATGAAACCGGATCCCAAAAATCCCAAAACCGCCTTGTGTGCTGACATGCTGGCGCCCGAAGGCTATGGGGAAGTTATCGGCGGCTCGCAGAGAATTGACGATTTGAAATTGCTGGAGCAAAGGTTGAAGGAGCACAAACTGCCAAAAAAGGATTTTGAGTGGTATTTAGATTTGCGCAGATATGGCTCAGTGCCGCATTCGGGTTTTGGCATTGGCTTGGAGCGGACTGTGACCTGGCTTTGCGGATTGAAACATGTTCGTGAGGCGATTCCTTTTCCCAGACTGATAAACCGGTTAACGCCTTAAATATGTCAAAAAAGAAAATAATTTTTTTAGTTATCATCTCATTGATACTTATTGGAATTATATTAATTTGGTTCTTTATAATAAATAATAGAAATTTAAATAATAAAACTTCTTCTTGCCCTCATAATTTTGGTTGGAGCAATAGTCCATGTACCTATATTCATGTTTTACCAAAACAGGAAGTTATTGATTCAATAAATAGTTGTCAGGTTTATTATTTTGATTCTGATATTGGTATTATTTTCACCGCGAATAATGGTTGTAAAAAGGGAAGTAAGTTTTTAAATGCGGATTCGGGTGTTACTTATTTTAACGCATACGGCCAATACATTACTGAATGTAATGCTTTTGCAGAAGGTCCTTTTCCTAGCGATAAATGCACTTGGTTAGAGAAGTTAACAGGAAAAACCCTTAGCACAAAAGTAGGCGAATAAAAATTAATTTTTTAAACACATGAAAAATCCCAAAGGTTTTCTCCCCATCGCCGCAATTATTATTATCATAGTGGTTGCTGCCCTCGCCGCAGGCGGTTCGTATTATTACACCAAGACCCTGAATAAAAACACCAATTCCGTATTAAATACCAACATTGCAGTTGTGGATGAAAATACTAATGCAGTCGTTAACACAAATACAACAGTTGTAAATGGGAATACAAACGTAACCGTAAATTCAAACGGCAATTTGAATACCAATACTGTGGTCTTAAATACCAATACCGCCGTGAATTTAAATACCAATACGAGTACCATCAAATATCCTGGGCAAGAATGGCCAGGGTTGACTGATAACTCGGTTTTATATCAAAAATACTCGAGCACAGCATCTGACGAGAAGGTCTATACTGTCCAACCTGGGCAGCAACCCAGCGTATATTTTACAATTCCAACGGGTTATTCATTGGTTTCAAATGAGAGCGGCCGGCTTATTTGGTTGGAGAAAGATAATTATTTATATATTTATGATATTCAAAAAGGGAGCACCAGAAAAACTTCTTTGCCCGCTTTAATCGCTGGTGAGGTGCGTTTTGAATCTGCAAGACCCACTGTTTACTCAACAGATGGCGTAGAGGTGATTATTCAGTACAGTCTCTTTGATAAGAATTCCGCCGCATATAATAGTGAATTTGCGGGGCCTAATCCAATTTCCACTAAACGTTACCGTTATAATATTACTACCAACACCTATACCCCTGGAGAAAACATGAGCGGGATATTTTATTCTTTATGGGATCGTAAATTAAATATTGGCTATAACCATTTAGCCGGTGAAGGGGTTGGTTCCAAGGCCCCTATCGAAAAGACTTTCTTTGATACCGGAAACACGGAAGACTCTGCGGATTATGGGAATAATTCTACTCCTGCTTTTTCACAAGATGGAAAGTGGGTTGCCGTACCTGAACCATCTAAGGCGCCACTGAAAATATATATATTTTCTCTCCCAGATATAAAAAATCCGGTTAAAACCCTCACCTTACCTACCGTGAAAGATACGCCGCCAGTCACAAATACCTTAGGGTATATTTACGACTTCGAATGGACAACGGATGATCAAAATTTAATCCTTTCATTTAACCACTCTATTTTCGTAATCAATGTGCAAACAGAAAAAGCCACAAAGGTTTTCGATAATACCCAAAATGATTCAAGTTATACTGGATGGAGTTATTATCCAGAGATATCCGGATCAAATAGGTATATTTATTTTGTTGATTACAGCAATTCTAATCCAGCAACCCTCAAACCAGAAAATAACATCGATGAATTAAAGGCGTATGACATCACAACCGGGAAAACTACAATTCTATTAAAAACAACTGGAGAAACAAATATTCAATTAATAGGATTTGATAATTTCTAGTAAAATTTTATTAAGCAAATTTTTAAAATTATAATTATGAAAAATCCCACAGGTTTTCTCCCCATCGCCGCTATTATAATAATCGTAGTAGTTGCCGCTGTTGTGGCAGGCGGTTCGTATTATTACACCAAATCCTTAAATAAAAACACGAATACGGTTGTAAATACAAATGTTGCGATGGTGAATGAAAATACTAATGCGGTTGTTAATACAAACACAACAGTTGTAAATGGGAATACAAACGTAACCGTAAATTCAAACGGCAATTTGAATACCAATACAGTAATCGTTAACTCAAATACAAATACCGTGGTTAATTCAAATACTAATTCTGATGCAACCGCTGGGTGGAAGACGTATACAAATGCAAAACAGGGTTACTCCGTGAAGTATCCAAGTAATTGGGTTACGCAGGTTCAAAACACAAATGGTGGTGAGGTAGCAAATGGCAATATAACAACCTTTTGGAGTAAGCCAAACTACAAAGATCTTATACCAGAAGGTACTGAGTGGGTACCAACAGATACACTTTATTATTTTCGTGTCCATTACCAAGACGAAAGTAGTGCAGCAAATGCGGTAGATCCGAACACCAAGAAACTCTCTAGTGAAGCAATAACCGTTGGTGGGATCTCTGGTTTAAAAGAGGCATATCAGGGTGCGTATGGAAAATGGACGGTTGTTTATGTAACCAAAAATGGCATAAAGTATGGTTTATATTTACCAGACAAAACCGCCGAACAACAAGCACATGCATCAACCATCCTTTCCACCTTCACCTTCCTCGACCAAACCGTCGGGTGGAAGACGTATACGAATACAGAATATGGTTTTTCATTTAAGTACCCTGCTTCTTGGAAAGAGACAGATTACACCGCTTCGGCTGATTCTCCACTGAACAGCGATGGTGTGAAATTTGAGGATTCAGCTGGGAAAGCTGGTTCGTTTTACTGGATGCAGGGCGGATATGTACCAACCCAAGACGGTCAGTGGGATTCGACGACAACATCATTGACGGTTGGTGGTCGAACAGCTTCACAAGTCAGAATGACACCTAAAGCCGGTCAACAGTGGGCAGGTGGAGAACCAAAGCCTCGTGCGGTGGTGAGTCTAACTAGTAATCCGACAACTTGGGGGAGTAATGCAAGTATGGGTTTAGTGCAAGGCTCTGAAAAGTCTTGGGTAACAGTAGATACTATTTTGTCCACCTTCACTTTTACGAAATAAATTTTTAATGAGCCGTATTTTAGTCAAAGACGCAACAAAAAGAATTAACGAACCAATCTTGTAAATTGGATGACAAAATTTTAGTTAAATTAATATTAAAGAATATGAAAAACCCCAAAGGTTTTCTCCCCATCGCCGCAATTATTATAATCATAGTGGTTGCTGCCCTCGCCGCAGGCGGTTCTTACTATTACACAAAGACCCTGAATAAAAACACTAATACCGTGTTAAATACCAATATTGCGGTGGTGAATGAAAATACTAATGCGGTTGTTAATACAAATACAACAGTTGTAAATGGAAATACAAACGTAACCATGAATTCAAACGGCAATTTGAATACCAATACTGTGGTCGTCAACTCAAACACTAATGTCGTGGTTAATTCAAATACAAATTCTGATGTAACCGCTGGGTGGAAGACATATACAAGCACAAAATATGGTTTTTCTCTGAAATATCCTCTAACCATGCGTGTTTTAGAGGTAAACGAAACGAGTGGAATAATCCTTAGGGTAGGTGTTGAGGGGTCGGCAAATGGGGATAATGTTTTGGTTTATAATAAAAGTTCAAATGCTGGAATTCCTTATAGCACAGTTAAATCAGAAAGTGGTAAGTCTTTCGTTATTTCTCATGTTGGCGTTGAGGCCGATCAAATTCTTTCCACCTTTGTTTTCCTCGATCAAACCGCTGGGTGGAAGACGTATACAAATTCTGAATATGGTTGGACTATGAAATATCCGAATGATTGGACGGTCAATAATTCTTATCAGACAACAGATCCGAATGACATTTTTGAAACCCCGATTCGCACAACGACTTTCACAAATCCCAACAAGTATTACAGGTTGCTTGTCGGGATAAAAAAGAAAACCGATTCCGGTAGTATTGTCCCACGGACTGGGATTGGAGCGGGAGAATTTATAAAAGGCGATACAGTTTTAATTGGTAGCACTTCAATGACTTTATGGAATTTAAATTATAATAATTTGACTTCTGAGATTTTTAATTACAATCCAAGTACAAATTCCAATTTTGAAATTAGCAATTTTCAATTTATTGCATATTTCGATTGTGGTACAGCAGCAACCATAGAAACAATAAAGCGTTGCGATCAAACAAATTTATCAGTAATACCAGAATATAAAACTTTTAAACTTATTCTTGGTTCATTAGTATTGCCTAATTAAAAACGTTAAATGAAACGAATTCTCGTAAAAGACACCGTCAATAAAATCAATGAACCAGTCTTGTTAAAAGGCTGGGTGCATAATCATCGGCGTTTGGGCAAGATGGTCTTTGTGGATTTGCGGGATCGTTCTGGGATTATCCAAGTTTTGTTTATGGATAAAATGGTGGAAAAGGCCAATCAGATTCGGCCAGAGTGGGTGGTAGAAATTACAGGAAAGGTGGTGGAACGTGGTGGCAAGAATAAAAATCAAAGCTCGCCCACCGGGGGAGTGGAAATCCATGCCACGGATTTGAAAGTCTTATCAGAAGCCTTAACCCCGCCATTCCCCGTAAATGATGAAACCAAAGCCCAGGAGACTTCTGAAGATCTGCGCATGAAATATCGTTATGTGGATTTACGCCGACCCAGCATGCGGCAAAATTTAGTCTTGCGGGCGAAGGTTAACTATTTCATCAGGAATTTTTTGACGAGCGAGGATTTTTTGGAAATCGAAACTCCTTTCTTGACCAAGGGTACGCCTGAAGGCGCCAGGGAATATATTGTACCAGCCAGGAATTTTCCAGGTAAATTTTATGTCTTGCCACAAAGCCCGCAACAGTTCAAACAATTATTGATGGTATCTGGCATTGAAAAATACTTCCAATTGGCCAAATGCTTCCGGGATGAAGACCAAAGAGCTGACCGCCAGCCGGAATTCACCCAGTTGGATTTGGAAATAAGTTTTACGGATCGGGAAGAAGTTTTGGCTTTAATTGAGAAAATGATCATTAATTTAGTCAAAGAAGTTTGTCCAGAAAAACATATTACCCAAACCCCTTTCCCCAGGATCACCTATAAAGAGGCCATGGAAAAATATAAAAGCGATAAGCCGGATATTCGAAAAGACAAAAACGAAAAAAATGAATTAGGCTTTGCTTTTATTATTGATTTTCCCTTGTTCGAATATTCAGAAGCTGAAAAAAAATTAGTCCCTAGCCATCATCTTTTCACTTCACCTCAAGACCCTGAAGCTTTTTTAAAGGGCGAGGTTAAACCCGAAAATGCAATATCAAAGCAATATGATCTGGCTTTGAATGGTTTTGAAGTGGCTGGGGGCAGTATTCGGATCCATGATTGGAAATTACAGGAAAAGATTTTTGAAATCTTGAAAATCGGCAAGGAAGAAGCGGAAAAACGGTTTGGCCACATGCAAAAAGCCTTCAGTTATGGCGTTCCTCCGCATGGCGGCATTGCCATGGGTATGGATAGGTTAGTTGCCATTTTGGCCGGGGAAAGCAATATCCGCGAAATCATGGCTTTTCCCAAAACTAATGACGCCAAAGATCTGATGATGGAAGCGCCTACCGAATTGCCTAAAAAACAACTGGATGAGGCGCATATCCAGATTAAAAAGAAATAAGATGCTTTCCCCTTTGCAAAAATTCATAATTAAAGAATGCCAAGGCGTGAAAGTCACCAAAAGAGTTTTATTTAAGAAGTTTTATACCAAATCCGCCAAAGTTCCCAATGCCGACGACCAGCAAAATGCTATTACTAAATCCTTGGAGCGGATTATTGATAAGGGTTTGATGATCGGTTATGGCCGAAGGACCCCGAAAAAATGGTATATTGAAGGGGTAAAACTCACGCCCAAAGGCAGGAAAATTGTTAAAACCTTGCTTGGCAAACAGCAAAAATTCCCTTTTAAATAATTAATTATTTTTTATTAAACCCTATGTTAAAAAAACCGTTTAAAGCAATTGTCGCCCTTTTTTCGGTTTTGGTTTTGGTATTGCCCATGGTGACTAAAGCCGATGGCATGATGGTAGTCCCGCCAAATTACTGGATGCGGGAAGACACCCAAAAAGCCGTGGTTTTTTATGATAAAGGTGTTGAGTCTTTGATCCTTTCCATAACCTTCCAGGGCAATGCCAATGACTTTGGTTGGATTGTACCAACCCCAACCAAGCCAACGGTAACCAAAGGTTCGGATGAAATATTTACCAATTTACAAAAATTAACCAGCACACGTTCAGATTATCCTGTGTCTGCTTTTGATTTAGGCTTTAGTGGCAGTGAAAAACAAACCAGCGGCGTATCGGTTATTGAAACCAAACAAGTTGATTATTATGATGTGACAATTTTAACCGCTACAGATAAAGACGCCTTAACCAAATGGTTTGCGGATAACAAGTATAATTACCCGGAATCTGCCTCTTATATTTTAAACACTTATATCCAGAATAACTGGTATTTTGTGGCCATGAAGATCAATCCGCAGAGTTTGGAATGGAGCAATGTTACCAGCAGTTTACGGACTGGCCATGCCACGCCCGTGGTCATGCAGTTTGCCACTGAAAATATAGTTTATCCTTTAAAAATTTCCACGGTTGTCAGCCAGGCGAATACCAATACTAATGCAAACGCCAACAGCAACACTAATACCCCGGTAATTGTTTATGATGCCTCAAATTTCACTTTTGGGCCTGGGAAATTTGGCAAGGCTATAAATATTTCAGGCAGTAAGAATTTATCATATACTGCTGGAACTGAATTTCCTTATAATAGCGGGACGATTGAAGCCCAAATCAATATCCAGCCCTGGGAAAGCGGAGGTTACCGAAATATTTTGTCAGTCGGGGATAGCAAGGGTTCAAATGTTTTTCAATTACGTTTGGCTAAAGCCTATTCTTCTGATACTACAGCAAATCCAGAAGAAACCATTCAGTTTGTTTGGTATAAAAGTACTGGAAGTAGCTTGATTTGGCGGACTACAGCGTCAACCCCTGTTACGCCAAACACTTGGCATCATGTGGCGGTCACCTGGACAAGCGGCCAAAAACCCCAGATTTATTTAGATGGGGTGGCTATGGCAACTAGCGCTGCTTATAATGCAACCACCTGGTTAGGGCAAAGCATCAGCAATGGTTCATTCCAGGTAATTGGCAGCCGTTTGGGCAAGTATGAATATTTAAACGGTTATCTAGATGAATACATAGTCCGAAACCAAGCGATAACCGCTACTGAAATTGCAGAAGATGCCAAGACAGTTATGCCGACTAACCCGACAGTCTCGGCGAAATATGACTCTAACGTGGTCTATTACGCGAATTTTGATGACAATATCAAACTGGAAGATGCCGCTGGTGTTGAATACAGCCAAAAAGCCGTAGTTATCGTCCAACCAAAGACAATCACCCTTCCTGATTATTATTCAAAATCCCAATACATAACCCTTTATGTGATTGCTAATGAGCGCAAGGATGCTACGGGTTTTTCCACGACTTATGCCAATTGGTTCAGCAAAAAATCTTTAGAAGATTTAGCTTTTTCTTCAACAGGTTCGCCCTTACTGGCCGTGAGTGGTAAAAAAATGTTTGTGACAGTCATGAACCGGACAATATCCTCTGGTCAGAACTTGGATGATGTTTTTTTCCGGACGGCCAGTAGCCAAAGCCTTTTGGGTACTGCTCCAGATTATACGGAAAATGGGACTTTAGCTTTTTGGATATTTTTGGGTGCGGTTTCATTAATTTCAATTGTTTTAATCTTAATTTTGATTTTGTGGAACCGTCGAACCGTAGCGCCACCAACCAGCCCCCTACCAAAGCTTTAAATTTATTTATTTAATTTAAAAATATGGACAATATAAATATTTTGCCCACCACCCCAGCACCAATGCCGCCAAAGAAAAAGTCTGTGCATAGCCCGCTTTCAATTTTGTTCATGATTATCTTGACTGGTGTTTTGATAATCTTGGTGGAAAAAGTCATGCACGATGTGAATCGTTCATTTAACCCGTATTCCGCTTATTCAGTCAGCAAGACTTCTACGACTTACCGGGCTTATTCCCAGGACAAATACGAAGCTGGCCGGCTATTGATCCATACGGGCATAACCTTGCCAATCCTTTTGGGCGCTTTATTATTTTACCTTTTGCATGAAAGAAAATCCGGCAGTGGCGCACATGTGGTTTCCTGGTCTTTTTTTGCCACAGCCTTTTGGCTTTGCATCCGGCTTTTAGGTGAAATGTTCTATTTCCTAATCAGAAAATACGAAAGCTTGGGAGTTTACGTGGTTTTAATTGTCTTGGCGGCCGTCTTAATCTGGTTGGTAGTGGCCTTGCAAAAGCGTTATGCCCACCAAAGGGAGATGCACTTGAATTAATATGTACACTGTTCAAAGAGTTTATATTTGGAATTGGGCCAAACTTTGCGCCTTGTTTAATATTATTGGCATCTTAATATACGCCGTGATATTTGTATTTATTGGATTTTTGGGAGGTAATTTTGACTTAGCAGTATTTGGGCACGGTTCTTTAAGCGGATTTGGAGTCATATTAGCCATGGTTCTGCTTATTGGAATATTGTCGGGTTTGGGTTTTGGCGCTTTAATTGCCGCCATCTACAACGGGCTTTCTAAAGTTTTTGGCCCTATTGAGGTTGAAATTAGTTTTGAGCCGGAAAACATTCCAGAAGCGGCGCCTGAAGTTAATTCACAAATCCAACAAACTTAAATATGTACTCTCTTGATAGGTTTAAAGTTTTGTCAGTTGGTAAGGCTTTTGCAATAGTCGGTTTGGTCGGCGGGATTTTTGGAGGGCTATGGGTGTTTTTGACTTTTTCTAATGTGGCCTGCATGCAAGTTGATGTCCAACCCTACCAGACAAGCGGATTGACTTTGGCCCCAGACTATTGTTCAACACCGGGTTTGGCCACCAGATTGCTGGTCTTGTTTATTGCTTGGCTGGCCTGCATTGCCTTGGCCTTTGTTATGGGGATTATTTATGCCGCTTTGTATAATTGGTTGTCCGAATATTTTGGGAAAATTAAGGTAAGGTTGAATTTAAACCAAAAAGGCGCTTACGAAATAACCCATTTCCAGGTTTGGTCAGTGGTTAAGAACCTGGCCATCATTTGGCTGATAGTCGGTTTAATTGTTAACGTGCTTGTGATTATTTTTTCTATTAATTTCTTTGGTGCATTCTTAAGTTTCGGAAGCTCAAATGTCTTTTATGAGTCAAGTTTATTTGCTTTTTTAATTGGTTGGTTAGGTTCGGCAATCGCATTTGTAGGCTTAACCGCCTTAATTACCTGGCTTTATAATTTACTCAGCCGATTTGTCGGCCATATTACCATTCATTTAGGCGTAAAATCTTAATCTTAATTTAAAAAATTATGTCCATATCCAAAGCCGTTGAAAAGTATTTAAAAAATTCAAAAATAAAATATCAAATCATTCCGCATAAGACGGTTTTTACGGTTTATGACTTGGCGCAAACCTTGAAAACCAAATTAGACCAGGTAGTCAAAACCCTTTTAGTCAAAGTCGACCAAAAATACGTGTTGGTAGTCATGCCCGCGCATTACCGGATGGATTTTGGCAAACTGAAAAAATTATTAAAAGCCAAGAAAGTGGATATTGCTAAAGAAAAAGACATGCAAACCAAATTTAAGACCAAGCCCGGCGCCATGACTGCCTTTGGCCCTTTGCACAAATTGGAAGTGGTGGCGGATAAGTCTTTGAATAAAACCAAAGAAGCCCTGTTTTCCGCAGGAAGTTTTACGGATAGTGTCAGGTTAAAAGTTAAGGATTATATTGGCATGGTTGAGCCAACAATAGCGGATATTGGCAAAAAATTCCCAATTAAGCTCCAGATCGTTAAGAAATCTAAGCCGAAGAAGATCCATCATAAAGGCAAAGGGAAGCCAAAGGCGCGGAAGTCCAAACGCAAAAAGTAGCATTCCGGTAAAAAAGTAAGCATGAGGAAAATTAAAATCGAAAAATTTGAAGGCCCTTTAGACCTCCTGCTCCAGCTGATAGAGCAGGAAGAATTGGATATTTCGCAAGTAGCTTTAGCCCAGGTTACGGAACAGTATTTGCAGGCCTTGGATAATGCCGAAGTCTTTTCTGCGGAAGAATTGGCGGATTTCCTGGTGGTTGCGGCCAAACTATTGTTAATAAAATCAAGGATTCTTTTGCCTGAACTGGCTATAGAAGGGGCGGAAGAAGCTCTGGATCTGGAAAAACAGCTGAAAATTTTTAAGGAATATTTGGAAGCCTCCAAAAATATCGCTAAAATAATCCATAAGCGGAGGTTCACTTTTGGCCGCGGCAAGCCCGCCGTGGTAATTGAAAAGAAGTTTTCCCCACCGGAAAAAGTCACGGGTGAAAAGCTAAAAGCGCTATTTCTTGGAGTGCTTAAGGAAATTGAATTAGTGGTCAGCCTGCCCAAAGCCATGGTGGAAAAGACTGTTTCAATTTCGGAAAAAATTGAGATAATCCGTGCTATAATTTTGGATAAGGCTTTGGTTTCTTTCAAATCGATTATCAAGGATGCCAAAACTAAAACTGACGTGATTGTTTCTTTCCTAGCGCTTTTAGAATTAGTTAAGCAAAGGACTATTTTAGTCAAACAGTCAAAAATGTTCCAGGATATTGAGATTGTCAGGATAGATAATTCGAATAATAATTCAAATACTCATGTTGAAGAATAAAATTGAAACCTTGTTATTTTTGGCCGGCCGGCCAATGTCGGTGAAAAAAATTGCGGAAATTACTAAAGCTTCGAACGCTGAAGTCAAACAGGCTATGGATGAATTAATCAAGGATTATGAAGATAAAAAGGGCGGGCTCTTAATCCAAAAAGCCGGTGACAGTTACCAGATGGTTTCACATCCAGACTTAAAAAGTTTAGCCCAAGCTTTTGTAAAAGAAGAAGTTTCTGGCGAATTGACCAAACCCAGCTTGGAAGCTTTGACTATCGTAGCCTATCGCGGTCCGGTTTCCAAGGCGGAATTGGAGCAAATCCGGGGCGTGAATTGCAGTTTGATCTTGAGGAACTTAATGATTCGCGGCTTAGTTGAAGCTGACTATGATAAGATCCGGGCGGTGACAGTCTATAATGTCACTTTGGATTTTGTCAGGTTTTTAGGCTTGGCCAGGGTAGAAGAATTGCCTGATTACGCTAAACTCCATGATCATGAAACTTTGTTAAAATTATTAAATCCAGATGCCGCCCAAGAAGAAACCAAAATCGAAAGTGTCTAAAACCAAAAAAACCAGCAGAAAAAATTGGATTTTAGCTAGTGCCATGTTTTTTATTTATGGCGGCGCAATCATCGCCTGTGTGGCCATGACATTTTTTTACTATACCTATCCGGCCGCAAAAAATTCCAGACAAGCCTTGGTAGCCGGGGAAAACTCAGTGCTTTGGTATAAGCCGGTTTTAAAAAGCAGCACTTTTTTGAATCCCCAAGTTTCGGCTGAAGCAGGGATTTTGATTGACGCAGATTCGGCAGAAATTTTGTGGGCTAAAAACCAAAACCAACCCAGGCCCGTAGCCAGTTTAACTAAGCTAGTCACAGCCTTGGCTTTTTTAAAAACCAATCCCAACCTCCAGGAATTTTTCAAAGTCCCAAGTAATTTCAATAATGATGGCAAAGAACTGGTCGAACCAGGGGATAGCATCAGTACTTTGAAATTAATGCCTGGCGATAAAATTACATACAAGGATTTATTGTTCAGCGCCTTGATAAGTTCAGCTAATAATTCGGCCTTGGCTCTGGCCAACAAGGTCGGTGAGGGAAATTATTTAGCAAACCAACTTACAGCATTTGCCCAGAATTCTGGCGCGATCAACGCAAATTTTAATGAAGGTTCTGGTTTAGATTCAGGCGATATCGCCTCAGCCATGGACATGGCAATCCTTTTGAACGTTGCCTTAAAAAATGAAATTATCAGCCAGGCCTTAAGCTTGCCGACTTATTCTTTTCAAACCCAAAATGGTCAGAGGAAAACCGCGGTCAATACCGATAAATTATTGAATTCTGATGGTTACCAGGTTCTTGGCGGTAAAACCGGTTATTTAGAAGAGGCCGGTTATAATTTGGCAATCAAGGCAGAGAAAAACGGCCATAATCTAATTTTGGTCTTACTCGGTTGCCCGACCTCTGATGACCGTTTTGCCGGGGCAGATAGTTTGTTAAAGTGGGGATTTGATGGCCACAACTGGCTTGCCCAAAGGCAGTAAAATCAATGGTAAAATAAGCAATTTTGCAGTATGCTAAAAGCATGAAGCCTATTGTAATTGCAAACTGGAAAATGAATTTGACCGGCCATGAGGCTTTGGCTTTTCTTGAAGTTTTTTTGAAAAAGCAAGAGGTTTTAAAACTGGCTGAAGTGGTAATTTGCCCGGCCGCCCCAGTTTTGGAGGTTGTGGCAAAAAGATTAAAAAATACCTCAATTTACTGGGGGGCCCAAAACGCCCATTGGGAAGAGCATGGAGCTTTCACCGGTGAAATTTCCATGGAAATGTTAGCGGATTTGGAATGCCGCCTGGTCCTTTGCGGACATTCGGAAAGAAGAAAATGGTTTAAGGAAACAGATTTTGAAATTGCCAGGAAAGTTGAACAGGCTTTGGCTCATGGCTTAACCCCAGTATTATGCGTGGGCGAAACTTTTGATGAAAGGCAGAAACAAAAACAGGAAGTGGTGGTTATGGAACAAGTCAGGAAAGGCACGGAATTGTTAAAAGCTTTTCCTTCCTTGTCTTTAATCATCGCTTATGAACCAAGATGGGCTATTGGCACAGGTCAAGCTATTGAACCAGAACAGGCTTGGGGCATGGCCAGGGTAATTCGCAGCACTTTGAGGGAAGTCTTGCCCACTGGCGCAGAAAGCATACCCATCATCTATGGCGGCAGCGTGAACGAGCTGAATGTGGCAAATTTTGTGGATAATGAAATCATTTCTGGGGTTTTGGTTGGCGGGGCTAGTTTAGATCCGGAAAAATTTCACCAATTAATCGCGCAATTAATTTAAAAAATATGCTTACTCATATCCGTGAATTAATGAAAGATGCCATTGAAAAAAATTATGCTATTGGCGCCTTCAATGTCGAAAATCTGGAAACTACCCTGGGTATAGTCCGGGCGGCAGTCAAGGAAAAGTCGCCCATTATCTTGCAAGTTTCAGAAAGGACAATTGAATATGCAGGCTTAAAAGCCATAACGACAATTGTGGAATGTATTGCCAGGGATGAAGCTGGCAACATCCCCATTGCCCTGCATCTGGATCATGGCCGATCCTTCCGGTCGGTTGCCGAATGCATTGGGGCCGGGTTTTCCTCTATTATGATTGACGCTTCGGAAATGCCTTTGCAGGAAAATATAATTTTGACCAAGCAGGCGGTTGATTATGCACACCGGAAAGATGTTTGGGCCCAAGGCGAGCTTGGCACGGTGAAAGCTTTGGAAGAGGCCATGACTATGGAACAAAGAAAGCCTTTCATGACTAAGCCAGAGGAAGCCAAAGAATTTGTCCAAAAGACCGGGGTAGACACTTTGGCGGTGGCAGTGGGCAACATCCATGGCGTGGTCAAAATGCGCAAAGGCACCAGCCAAGAGTTGGATTTAGAAAGACTCGGGGAAATACACCTGGCTTTGCCGAATATACCTTTGGTTTTGCATGGCGCTTCGGGTTTAGGCCAGACCCAACTGGATAAGGGTATGGAAAATGGGATTAGGATTATTAATATGAATACCGAGCTTAAATTAGCCTTTGTCGGGGCTTTGCGCACGCATTTGTTAGGGGATCCAGACGCTTATGATCCCAGGTTGGTCTTCAAGCCCGCCATAGAGGCTTTGTCAGAACTGGTGGCTAAAAAACTCAAAACCTTGGGCAGCAGTAAAAAAGCTTAAAATAACCAATTAATTTTATTAAAAATATGGCAGTAAAAATTGCAATCAACGGGTTTGGCCGCATCGGCCGCATGGCCGTAAGGGCGGGCTTAAACAACCCCAAAATTTCCTTTGTGGCAGTAAACGATCTGACTGATGTAAAGACTAATGCTCATTTGTTAAAATACGATTCTGTCCACGGGATCTTAAAAGAAGAGGTAAAGGTTGTTGGCAATACCATTCAAGTCGGCAAGCACACCATGCAGGTTTTTGCCGAAAAGGATCCCAGTAAACTGCCGTGGAAACAATTAGGTGTGGATGTGGTCTTGGAATGCACCGGGGTGTTTACCAAAAAAGAACAGGCAAAAATCCATATTCAAGCGGGAGCGAAAAAGGTCATAATTTCCGCACCCGCCAATGATGCGGATGCCACCGTGGTTTTAGGGGTTAATGAGCAGGTTTTGAATGACAAATGCGAAGTGATTTCCAATGCTTCTTGTACTACTAATTCGCTTTCACCCGTGGCTTTGGTTATGGAAAAAACTTTTGGCATTGAACGGGGCATGATGAATACCATCCATTCTTATACCAACGACCAGAGGATTTTGGATTTGCCGCACAAAGATTTGCGCCGAGCTAGGTCTGCAGCCTTATCAATCATTCCAACCACCACCGGTGCTACCAAAGCAGCAGCAAAGACCGTGCCAGCCTTGAAAGACAAAATGCAAGGCGTTTCTTTGCGCGTACCCACGCCTTGCGGTTCCATAACGGATTTTGTTTTCATCGCCAAAAAATCCCCTAAAGATGAAGCTGAAGTTAATGCCGCTTTGAAAAAAGCCGCTGAAACTTATTTAAAAAATATCCTAGAATATTCCGAAGAGCCTTTAGTTTCTCACGATATTATTGATAACCCGCATTCTTCAATAATCGATGGGCTTTCCACCCAGGTGAACGGCAACATGGTCAGGGTTTTGGCTTGGTATGACAATGAATGGGGTTATTCCTGCCGTTTGGTGGAATTAGCCGTGAAGTTAAAAAATATAGGCATTAAATAAAATATAACAGGGATCCTCTGTGAGGATCCCTGAGGGTTTAAAACCCTGGTCGCTATTATTCGATCGGCCTTTTGAGGATAAGCGTATTAACGCGGTGCGTTTCCAGGCTTGTTCCCGTTATTGAGCCACAAACTTCCCAGCCTTGTTGCCCCAATTCATTTAGTTTCGTTAAGTCGTGATCTCTGTCGCTACCATACGCAAACACATCGTATTGCCATTTTTGCATAATTACCTCGCGGTTAAAGGGTTTAAAAGTGCAATACATTATTGTACTTTTTCCAGAGTTTTTGTCAACTGATAAGAACTACTATATTAAAAAAGCGCTTGGGTTTAAGCCAAGCACGACAGCACCAAACATGTCTATGTTTTCACGGATGTATGCCAGCCGCATGAAATATCCGGCGAGCAGCGTTGCCCCGATAAATAATATCCAAGAGCCAATAACGACCTTGTGGCACATAAACCAGGATTTCATGATTACTCTCCTTTGTATTGTTAAAACAGCACCTTGTTTATTTTCGATGAAAATCTAAATAGACAGCATAGATTATTACAGATTAGTATAATTGTCAAGATAACAGGGTTTGCGTTACGAACTTTACAAAAGTTTCATATTATGATAAGTTTCTTTTGTACAGAGGTAAACTCATGTACAAATATAGATCTAAAAAATATAGTCGAATTTTTTACAGATGCTATATACAATTAGATCAATTTCACAAATTCTTATATGCAAGGAAAAATTAAAAATTTGACTGACAAAAACTTTGGCTTTATCACGGCAGAAGGCCAGGATAAAGAATTGTTTTTTCATGCTAATGAGTTAGTGGGTGTAGCCTTCAGTGATTTACAAGTTGGCGATGCAGTCAGCTTTGAACTCACCGACACGCCTAAAGGCCCAGCAGCAGTCAAGGTCAGCAAAGTCTAAATTCAGTATTTAGCCAAAAAGTACTCACTAAACCTGAGTGCTTTTTTAGTTAAGTTTTTTCTATTAAGATATCCAGCGCAAACGAGGAGCGCATCCCGAGTTTGCCGAGGGAGAGCACGCGTTTGCGCTGAAAAGCGAGGCTTCGCACGAAGAGCGGAGTTTTTCGTGTTTACGCGAAAACGTAGCTCGAAGTGCGAAACGAGCTGGTAGCCCACTCCGGTCTTGGAACAAGACTCTAAGGGTATTGTAAGGCTTTCTCGGGCTACTTTAGATAGATTTAAGTCTCTCGGTCGGGGCTTTTTTTTAAGAATGAGACAAATGAGACACTACAAACCAGATTTGGTACCTGTCTCATTCTTCAATCATATTAGCGCTTCCGGACAATTTATAAGGGTCATTCGTTAACGCCCACCAGAGCGATGTATTGATAATATCAGGCTCACCATTTTCATCTAAATCTCGAATTTGTAGCGTGCGATCAACCAACTCGACCCATTGCCACTTACCCGGGCTAAAAATATATCCAGCATAATCAAAATTGACACTGGAAGGTAGTTCTGCAAGCTTCACTTCACCATTTTCTTTATGCACCTCTGTCATGCCGAGAACTGAAATAATTCCGTTAGGATCATCCGGTTGCGTAAATGGATCACTCTCTGGAGCTAATTTTGAATATGCATAGAATTTAAACATACCTGCGAATGCATCATTTACTTGGTAATAAACAGCTAGTACTCCAGTTACAAAACCAAAAAAAGCGAACAAAGAAATAACCGCAAGCGTTATTCGCCTCCAAGGAGTTGTCTTCATTTTTACGAAAAACCAAATTAACCCTACTAATCCAATCACGATAAGTGGGATAATAAAGTAAAAGGTTGTCGTGTTAATATCAAATTGTGGATCCATAGAAAGTTTCTTAATATTTATATTATATCAAAAAAAGAAGCTCTGGCAAGAGAGTCGCCAGAGCTTTATTGCGTCAGATTACCAGCTACGGGCAGCTACCCTGCCAAGGCGAGGGTTCGCCTACGCTGTTGAACTGGAGACAACCCAGGTGCGTCGATCCACTGATACATTTCGACGGCCAGGTATGCGATTGAATACCCACAAAATTGTTCCATACATTTGCGATGTATCCGCAACCGGCAGGCAGTCCGCTAATGGAGACATATCTGTACCCGCCAGGCAAGGTCATGGTAGTGCTCTGCCACCAGACATAGCCATTCTGCTGAACCTGGAAGGTCCAGTAGCCCAGGTTGGACGGACCCCGGACCGAAAAAGTTGCGGTCGCGGTAGAAAGCGCCATATTCGGTGATCCCTTTTCGTCGCCAGTAATGGTCACAACGAGCGTATCGCCCTTCACCGCCGTTGTATACGACGAAGTCGGATTGGACTGCTGGTCAGCATTCTCGGAACAGCCGATGAAGGCGAGAACCAAGAAAAGCGACAGCAAGGTGAGAAGAGTTTTCTTCAAAGTCACTTTGTGACTCCTTTTTTGAGGTTTTAGATTAACAACTGTCTAAAAAGGTTACTTATCGATAAGACCCCCTTTCATTTTGAAGGAACAATAATACCCAATTGGTAAATTGGGGCAAAAAACAATGAGCTTTGGCTCATCTAGCTCAAGTATACATACCTATGAAAATATTGCAAGGCTCAAGAGGTATCCAATGAGTCTGAAATTAATATTCGAAAGTATGCAAAACATCTTCTCAGAGAGAGAAGCATCACAGAAAAAAGAAAACTACTCGCGAATTTACGGAGTAGGTTGGTGTATCAGGATAAGAAAATTATGTTAGTATAAATTAATTTTTTAAACTGGTACCTCAATTACGCCTAGGGATGAATCTTGAGTTCGAACTACACTCTGCTCACAGGCAAAACTGGAGAATGACAATAAGAGCGTGAATGTAAAACGCGGACTGCGGACTAGGTGCGAAAAAGGTCGCGGCCAAAGAAATCTTTGGCTCGAACCTCGTTCTGGCTTTCGGGAAAGTCCGCCCTGTTCTAAATTTTCGCCCACAAAGACACTGGTTTGCCATACCCAGCGCCAGAGAAAAAATCGGTCAAATTTCTGATTGTCAGATGTTGGTACCGCCACCGGGATTTGAACCCGGGTTACCAGGATGAGAACCTGGCGTCCTAGACCGAACTAGACGATAGCGGCATGGTCTTTAATGAGTTTTCTAAGTAATCCTGATTTCTTGATTTGTATTTCCCTTTTTAGAGCTTGGATTTTTAAAGCTAATGTTCAGTTTTGATAATACCATAAGGAATGTACGCTTTTGTTGATTTAACTTTTCCTTTATTGTGTTCATTAAAGCGCCTTTGGATATTATCAGTAACGCCAATGTACAATCTGTTAAATTTCGGACTTCTCAAAATGTAAAGATAAAACATAGGTTTGAATGATACCCGGCAGAGCCGGGTCCGGCTTTGCCGGAAGAACCAAGTGTCCTAGCCGCTTCAGGCATAGCTTGATCCGGCACTGCCGGAAGACGATGGCGCCATAAGTTTAAGTTATATTTTGTTTGTATCCATGTCAATTTTTTACCCTATTGACAGATAATTGCTGGGGTATTAGTCAAGTGTTATTCTAAGCAACAGTTGGTTTTTTGTTTTAAACATTAGCTTTAGGAAAGGCAGGCCAAAATGTCTGATGGAAAAAAGACAAAAAAGGCTCCTTCTGAAGCATTTCCGATTCAGTTGCCCGTGGTGGATTTTTCAATCTTGGGTCCGCCCTGCCAAATGTGTGGCGACACTGGGGCTAATGCCTTGAATAATGGCGAACCATGTGTCTGTCAAATCGGCAGAAAGAAAGACTGAATCCAGGAAAAAGAAATGAGCGTTCTGTAAAGGGGCGCTCTTTTCCTCAATTAAAAACTGACCCCCGTGAAAAATCATCGGAATATTTTTATTTAATAGTGCTTGACAATAATATTTGATTATGATAAGTTGCGTGGTCGAGTTTGGGTCTTTTACAATTTGAAAACATTAACGTAAACATAAACAAAACGCAAAGAAAGCGAGGCAAAGATGCAACTTTTAGGAGGAAATGTCCGTTGGGATAAGGGCGATTGGCAGGAAAGCGCCGGGAATAGGTCTTTGGACCAGAAAGTCGAAGTCAATGGAGTCATTTGGCGGGTTAAAATCCAGAGTCTTACCGGACGGGGTGGCGTAGTCGGGTGTACATCCGAATGTTATTATGCCAATGTCGGTACGGACCAGATTTCGGTGGTTATTAAGATGGGAAAAGAGGGCTTTGGCGAGCCGCCTATTTATACCGTACAGATAGGTTGGAGCAATACGGATAAGCACGAACAAGCCACATACCGCTATTGCTTCAATACTGCCTATGACGAAGCAAACGTCATTGATTGGGAGATTTTACCAGCCGACAAGCCCGATTTGTTGGAAAAGATTTTCGATATCCAGCAAATACTGTCGGTGTTTGATCACAGCAAGACCTTCGACTATGCCCTGAAGCATTTGCGGCATAAGCTGGACCACCCCGAGAAATCAACAACCTACATTTTGTTTAGGGACGTTACTATGAGTCCGAACAAAATCACTGGATCATTTTTATTGCTGGGTCCCCGGCGTACGCTGCTAGGGTTTGATGGGAGTGAAAAAGGGTTTTTGTATGGCGGATTCCAGCTTTTTAGTCGTTCGGGCGAGGATATCTCCTCCAGGAGCGGCAGTCTAAGTTTGTCTCTAAAGGATGGGTATTATGAAATATTTATCCTTAATCCGGCCAATTGTGGTAATAGCACCTGGATTAAAGTCTTCAGTGCTGATGACAGCAAAAATCTGGTACCCGAAACCGTAGAAATCCCAGGCGACGTTTCCCAGTTCATCCTGTCCTTGGCATCGCCAGTTACGGCTGCTGAATAAGCCGACCAAAGACCGTTTGGGTAGTGGCATTTGTCCATTGCCAAACGGTCTTTATTTATAATTAAAAACTGACCCCCGTGAAAATTCACAGGGGTGAAGACCTAACATCAATTGAAGTTTTTCATAACTCCATAAATCACGAGGGTCAGTCCGCCGAAAAAGAACAGGGTTTCAATCAATAAGCCAATGACGGCTAAATGATTTTTGCGATTGCTTCGGCGCCGCCTCTTTTTCTTGGTGGCAAATACAAATAGGACTGCGCCAGTTAAAATCGCATCAAGCCCATGTGGAATAAACATAGGTTTAATTCTAATTAAGGCGAAATCTTGGCCTTGGCTTTGACTAAAGCCCATGGCCTGCTCGTGTTTTATGAAGTTTTCAAAGGACTTTTTAGCATTAAAATATAGCGCAGGAATAAATACTTGTCAAAGTTCGTTTATTATCATCCTGAACGTAAGTAAGGATCTTCATAGGGGTATTAATATTTATAAAGATTCTTCCCCCGCGACTGCGGGGTCAGAATGACAGAAAAGAAATTTTTCCAAACAAAAAACACCCCGGAAATTAATCCGAGGTGTTTTTTTATAGTTAATAAATCATGTATTTATTCCTCCCTGCCAGCAGAAGCTTTGACAAAAGTCGAAGCGAAGGCTGGCTATTTTTTATTAATTATTAGCCCTCCATAATTCAGTTGATGATAATTAATTATCCCCAACTGAAGAAGAGAAGGGATGAATTTGCATCCCTTAGCTGGATTTCAGGGCAGCTACCCCGATGAACAATGTCACATAATTATGCTCCTGTTCCCAAAAGATTTTTGTTTAGGATACAAGACCAGCCTAAGCCGGCAAGGTATTCAAAGTTTTTGGCTTGGAAAATTTTTCGGCTATTGGGTCTTTGCCAATGACCCAATAATAATAAAGGATGCCGAGCCAGCCGTGGGATATCCCAAGCAGTAGCAGATTTGGCTCTTGCTGGAAAAATAACGAGAAGCAAAAGCCAAGCAACAGAGTCGCGGGCATGAGCCATTTATCTGGCACATGTAAAGACATGAACGCCAGACCGGTTATGAGCGCTATTATCATCGGGGGCAAGCCAAATCCCACCAGCCTTATATTGATGTATGAGAGGATGAGGAATTGCTGGGCACAACCCCAAAGCGGGTATAGGAACAAAGAAATGGTCATGTTTTTGTTCCACTTTAGTTTCTCGCGAATGGCGCCTATGATAAACATAATGAAAGCCAGTGTCAGCGAGAAGATAAGAATACCGAGCCAATTCGCAGACCAGTTATCAGTCCGAATTCCAATTTGAATCAGGGAATAACCGGCTGTAGCTTGCGAATGAATAATCCAGATGCCAGCTGGCAATAAAATCGCCAGGTTTACCCAGAAAATCTTTTTAAGTTTACTGGGCAAAAGCGCATATACGGCCAAAGCACAGAAAACCAAAACCAGTTCTAACATTATGCTCTACCTCGTTTTTGTGTTTATTTGTTAGTATTTAGCCACTCTGACAAGCGCGCTGGTTTTTTCAGTGCACTTGATAAGAGCCAGGAACCAAACCAGGTGGTTCGGTTCCTGCTTTTTTAAAGAATCTAGAAAGCGAAGGTGAATTCCGCAATCCATTTCGACACATCGTCGTAATAGATCTTAATAAATCCACCGTTCTTGTTATAAACATAGGTCAGTCCCGCCAGGGTGCTAACCTTGTCATTGTCCATGTCCGCGTCAGCCTGCGCATAGGCGCGCAGGTTGTTGCTCAGGTCAAACCTGAACATTTCGGTTACCATGGGTCCATGGTGATTATAGGCGGAGAAACCCATGGTAAAGGTTGGATACCACGCAATTTCATCGGGTTTGTTTATGGTGGTATTCAGGCCGAATCCCACTATATCTTCCCAATAGAACCACGTACTGCCGTAATTAACAGCGACACTTGTGCCGCTGTTGTAGTTGGCAGCAATCAGGCAAAATCCTGCCTTTTGCACCGTAACTTTGAGTCCGGTTGAAAGGCAAGAAAATCCCATGGTAGTTCCAGGCCATCTTGTCTGTTCCAACATCTTGGGTCCGGGCCAGACATGCCAGACCGGGTTTAAAAACCAGCCGGCAATAATTGTGGACTTGAATCCAGCCACGGTATCGACAAACCCCCCAAAAGCCGTATGCACACAGCTTTTGTAGGCGTTCCAATCCAGGTTCCCGACAAAAGAACCCCGATTGGCATCCACCCCAATCCTTATTCGAGAGAAAGAGTAGTCCTGGCTTTTTTCGGTCGGGATATAAATCCCGCCAAAAATATAGGGTTTCAGGTTGTAGTCCGAAAGCACCTCGGACTTGGTTTCACCCAAGAGAATCGCCGCCAGGATCGTAGCGATAATAACGACCAGGATCAGATTAAACTTCTTCACGTTTTCCTCCTTGCCCACTGAAGCCTGAAAGGCGTAGGTGGGCTGTTGGTTTTTTAGTTTTATTTTCTGTTTTCAAGTCAGGCCAGGGGAGAGAGTGTTCTCGTTTTAATAATTAACTCATTATCCAAAATTTAAAATTTTGTTTAAAAGTTAATTACCCGTCCTTCGTCCTCGCCAATAGCGGGACTTCGGAGGGCAAGAATTCCTGACCTGGCTTGAAAACAGATTTGTTAATCCTCCGTAGCCTAGGCGCAGGAGGACTTCACAACAAACCCACGAATGGATCATGAGTTTGAGAATGAAGGGGACCAGCAGATGCCAGTCCCACTTCGAAACAGCTTTAGATTCCAAGTGGTTCGCACTTGGTCATTTTGCCTCCATCGTAGGTAGCCTTGGCCAGCGGCACGCCAAAGATGTTTGTTGGTAATCCCTGAAAAGAACAACCAACCTCAATTTTAAAAGTTGTATGCCAGCCCCAAAGGTAGAGTTTGTTTTGAGCAACTACCTTCCAATGGAAAGTGGAGTCAGCAAAAAGTGAGTCTTTGACATACAATCTTCCAGATATCTCGCTTTCACCAAAAGCGATTTTAGTGGCGCCAGCGTTGTAGTAAATCTCAACGCTGTCTTTCTGCATAAGCCAGCCACCGTAATTAATGCCCCCAAAATAAATCATGGTTCCGTCAGTTCCTTCCGCCACAGTAAATGGGGCTCTTTCGGCAAAATGGATATCGTTGCAATATAAGAACAAGTAGCCTATAAAGCCAATTAAACCAGTCATAAAGACTACGATCAACCTGATGAAAAGTTTTGTTCCTAACGATGACATACAATCTCCTTACCACATCCGTGGTTGTTTTTTATTTATTTTTTCACTCTTAAGTTTGTGAAAGTTCGTAAACTTAAGAGTGAAGGGGAGCGAGCAAATATATGCACGTTCCCCCGAAAGTCATAATGGACTAGCAAAAATTCTGGATACCCGCCAACCAGCAGGGTTGTACCACGGGATGTTTTTGTCCCGTGACCAGTAAATCATACTAGTTTTGCCAATGACTTTTGCTTTGGGTACGCAGCCCCAATAGCGAGAATCATAGCTATTGTCGCGGTTATCACCCATGACAAAATATTGATTTTTCGGAACCACTATTGGTCCCATGTTATCCCGAGGCTCCTCCTCGATTGAATAGATTCGAGCGTCAATGCGCTGGAATAATGGAGGTTCAGGGAGTATTTTGCTATTGATGAAGACAACCTTGTCGACAATCTTCAGGGTGTCGCCCGGCAAACCAACGACCCGCTTGATATAGCGCTTGGAAGGATCAAGTGGGAACTTAAAGACAATGACATCCCCACGCTTTGGCGCGCCACTTAAGTAGGCGAGCTTGTTGAAGAAGATTAAATCTCCGGTAAGCAAACTGCCTTCCATGGAACCGGAAACCACGTTATATGCGTCAACAATGAAGAAGCGCAGTAGGAACGCAGCAATAAAAGATACTACTACCGTTTCCACAAGCAAAAGCCAAAACGGTTTTGGTTTTTTCAGCTTTTCCATCTCTTTATCCTCTAAATAAAATTTTCCTTCACAACAAACCAAGAAATTTTTCCTGATTTGAGAATGAAGGGAAACCTGGCCAACTTGATGCAAAACACAGAAGTTGAGTAGGTTTCCCAAAGGTAATCATATAAGATGGCGCTTGACCATCTCCACGACCGCGTCAGGCGAAAGGCTGGAGCCTATACCTTGAGGCGATCCAATTCTGGTGGAACTGCCGCCCCAATCAGGTTCATGGGCTTGCAGTTGCATAACCAATGTATCCATGCTTATGAACCCTTTGTGGTATTGGCAAATTGAAAATTTGCTTTTACCATTCGGGCCAATGGGATAGTGCACCACTACGACGGGTGCTAAATAATAAGCCAATGAAACCAGGCCTGGGTTGTCGCCAATAGCTGTGGCGATTTTGCCATTAGCCATGGTTCTAAGCGGCAATTTTCCATCCCTAATGTCACGCAACATTATGTAGCTTGCCCAATAGACTTTATCACGGTAATCCGGCGGCTCTTCGGCAGTTTCAAGCCAGGCTTGCATGTGTATTACCCGTTGATCAACCGAAAGGTGGTTATTATTGCAAACCGCTGACATAACCGTAAATGGGCTAGGTTCTGGATTGTTTTCAGGCAATGACCGGGGACCCGGCCATTGTCCGACTTCAAACCTGTCCCTTTTGGCAACGTAAGTGACACGCGACAGGATCCCATTTTTCATTTTGGTTCCGGTGGCGCGCATTTTCAACACAGCCATGGCGCCAAAAGCATCGCAGTCTGGTCGGATAGTAACCAGGATTGTGCCATCGGGCGGCAAAGGAAATTCCAGAGCGGCTTCAATGGCCGCTAGGTCAATATTCTGGCCAGTGTGCTGGGGGTCGATATTCCCCAGGCCGCAGTGTCTAGCCAGCCAAGGGACTGTCACTTCAATACCCAAAGTCTTTAGACCCAGGAGGCCCTGGTTTCGATTTTCACCGGGCCGGGGATCAAGCAGGGCAAAACGATACATTTATTCTCCTTTCCGGTGTGCCGGGGTTTTGGTTTTTATTTCACTTTTGAACCGGCAATAAAATTACAGGCTCGAAAGTGAAAGGGAAGCCAGCTTATTGATGCTGGCTTCCCTGTTCTGAAATTGCTAAGCGGCGGCTGTTGCAGTCGCTTCGGTCGCCGGGGCTTGGTATGTTACATTCGCCGAAACCGTTTTTTCGTCGGCCCTGGATCGGTAAATGCCGTGGCCGCCGCGAGGCCACTCATCGGCAAAGCCGATGAATTTCACATTGTTGACGACGTGCCCTTTTTCTTCCAGGTACGGGCCCGTCACCGTAACCGTTCCGATCACTTCCACTTTGGGACGATCTTCCGACTTGCGATGGACGGTCTTGCGATACTGGTTGCCCAGTACCACGAAATCGAATTCAATCCCGCCGATCCGGAGTTTTCCTTTCTCGGCACAAACACCGTTTTTCAGTAGGTAGGACTCCACCATCTTCGTCCAGGTTGCCCTGGATTTCTTTTTGGCGGCTTCGGCTTCAGCCTTTTCCTTCCGGCAATACGACGGCCAGAATGGGGTGAATTCCTCGGAAAAGCCGAAGGGAAGACCATACCTCCCATTGCGGTTTCCCGGATGGGTCTTTTTCCACTGCTCCAACGCGCAGTAGATGCAGATGGCTTTGCCGTCGGAACCGGCCCAGAAGGCCGAGGTTTTTGTCACAACGCCAGATTCGTCGAAAACCGCCTGGGAGTTTTCAAATTCCCAATGGATTGCTCCATTGGCTTCGGAGGTGAAAGGCTTGCCTTTCTTCTCCGCCATGAAGCAGTGCTCCCCATTGGCACAGATGATCTTGGTTCTTTCGGTGAACATAAGTTCCTCCTTGTTTTTGCCAAATTTTTTGGCATTTTGTGTTTGGTTTATTTCTGGTTTTCTGTTTTTTCTCTTTTTAACCAACCATTTTTTTTAATGCTTGGTTAAAAAAAGAAGAGGAGCAACGACTTGAACGTTTACTCCTTTCTTCAAGGTACGCTCACTCTGATTTTAGTCATTCACGATAGCCACGAAGATTATATCCTCGCGCCAGCCGTGTTCAGGTTCGGCGTTGGGGGTTTGCCATTCAGATCCTTTTTCATCCACAATCAGCGCATTGGCGTGAAGCACGCCAATTTCGACTGGCGATCCGAGGGCAACCACCACTCCGCTTGAAACGGTCTCCTTGAAAACTCCAAGTTGGCTCAGTTTAACCAACTCGGAAAATTTCATTGGCCGCATGTGCCTTTTCCACATATCCATTATCACCTCGGTAGTGGACATGTATTGATTATAGGTGATAAAGACGATCGACTGGGCAATTTCGCCCAGCATCACGTTTTCAAACATTTTCAACGTAATCATCGCATCTCCCTTTTCTGTTTGTTGTTTTTTCTTCTTCCAAACCATAATTTTCATTCTGAATTGGAAGAAGAAGAGGAGCGAATCAGGTGATCCGCTTCAATTCCTAAAGGTGCAGGCGACTAGATATTCACATTGACGTTCAAACGAACGTCATAACCCCGGTCGCCCAAATACCAACCGAGTTGGAATTTATCATATCCGATTCGGGCGCCAAACTGGGCGCTGGTCTTGCCGATCCGACAGGCTTCAACCTGCGGACCGAACCAGAAAGCCTTGTCTCCTTTGTCGGTATGAATGGTGTAGTTGATGTCCACACCCGACCAGAAATACTGCTCCGAGTGGGTGTTGAACATATTATCAACCTCCGTTGACCAGATACACCGACCGAAAGGCACGTCAGTCATGAAACCGACGAAAAAGGGATCTTTCCCTGCCCAGTTCATGGCAATGCCACCGTCCAGAGTCAAAATCCCCTTATTGGCGCCGGCATAGCAGAACAGTTGGTTGAATCCTTTCATCGGAACACTGAAGACGCTTGCCTTCAATAAGCTGTTCCATCCACTGCCAAAGTCCAGTGGCTGGAGTTTGAAGTTGACCAGAAGCTGGCCACCTTGATTGGTGGACCAGCTCGGGGTCTGGGCGAAGGTGGTGCCGACAAAAGCCAGCACGACAACAACGGTAATCATCATTGACTTAAACATTTGGTTCTCCTTGCCACTTCTTGTGGCGGTTGGATTATGATTTAGTTTTTTATTTCTTTTTTCACTCTTAAGCCTGCGAAAGGTTCACAGATTTAAGAGTGAAGAGGAGCGGATCGAATTAAACGACCCGCTCCCGTGATACTTTAACGCACGGCCATAACCCGGTATACCAAACGGCGGCAACCGATCGTGCCTTCGAGGGTAATGAGGGTTGCCGCACAAATGAACAGGACACCAGTAGCCAACATGCGCCAAGCGATCGTAGCCTCAGCCTGATTGCTTACTAAGACGAGTAGGCCACCGGTAATCGCCATGAGCGTCGCAGCAACTACATAAAACCATTGTTTCATATATCCTCCACAGTGTTTATTTTCTTCTTTCAGGCCACAATCTTGTTAATTTTGGACTAGGAGAAGTGCAGGAGGTTTTGGGGTAAGGTACTCCTGCGGAGGAACCTTCTGCTGTTTTTCAAGCACTGAGGTTTTTCTAAAAAACGTAATTTTGCTGTGCGGATGAGGGATCGAACCTCAACACCCCCTTTATTGGGGGGCAGCAACCATGCCCGCACATGCTTTTTGGTTTTATTCCCCTTCTTTAATCAACAAGGTTTAATGATTGTCGATTAAAGAAGAGCGGGGAGACAGGGTCTCCCCGAAAAAGAATTTAGTTCGTGGCTAGTGACTTAGTCACGTGGTTTGGCCAATTCATGCCAAACCGATGCCGAGCCACGCGTCTGGCATCGGGTTCTCTGTCGAATGGTTTTTCGACCCCATCGACTATCCACACGTTATGAGCAAAATTCGCGAGTTTCATATCATCCCCCAAGGGTTTATGGTTTATTTTAATTTTCCACATTTCACAGGACAAATTGCTTTATCCAGTAAAATGTGGGGAAGGGCGAGTTTTGAAGTCGTCCTTCCAGAAAGCGCTTTTGCGAGGTTTTTCTAAAATAGGTCAGCCCCGCAGCCTGTTTATCTGGTTATTCAGGCCAAACCAGACGGGGGTAAGTACGTTTTCAAATATTGCACATGCTAACACGAAAACTATGCCCCCGATCATGTAAATGCATGCGATACAAGCCACGAGAATAAATACATACATCGTGGCAAGCGAAATCATGTTCCATATGTTGATAATCATCGTTTCCATTTTTACTCCCTGCCTATTCACGCTTTTGCGGAATAGGACTTTGTTTTATTATTTTTCCCACTGATCTGGAGGTGAGAAGTTTTTTGCATGAAAGCTTTGGACCGAAGTCCGCTTTCAAATGGAAGTTAAGTAAATCTTCGATGAGTTCAACCCCGATACCAGAATCGCTTGCGCAATTCGGTACGGGGCAGGCCCATCTTGATTCCTTATGACTTCCGCTTCTCCTTAAACCCTAGAGACGTTTTAAGATCTTTAGAATTTAGCCCCTCCATATCAGTAAGAAAATTCTCGTCTCGAACGACGATCTCACTTATGTCATCGTTCGGGACGAAAGCAGAGTTTAAGAAAATGTGAAATTTTCAGGGTACTCTGCAAACCTTAGCTTGTTTGGTGCTAATGCGTCATCGGTTTGGCTAACCCCCAGCCAAACCCAAAGAAGATACTGAGAACAATGAAGTAGCCAACGATGTATTGCATGGCTAATGCCATCATTTTCTCAGCGGGTACTCCTGTAACCGCAATCAATGAGAACATCCCTGTGAAACCCAGTGAAAACCCACAAGCTTCTTTGAATCTGTTGAATTGGCGTATGCCTGATATGCCCAGGACCACTCCAAAGATCATTTGGGCAAAGAAAACCACGGCTAAAGTGGTCATATAAAACGACATGTTACACCCCTATACTTTAAAGTTATTTCTTTCTCATCTCGAGTAACCTTTTGATAAAGATTAATCGGGACGAAAGCAGAGTTTAAGAAAATGTGAAATTTTCAGGTACTCTGCGAAACCTTATTGTCGTTTATCTGGCGTATGCACCGACTACCGCACTAATTACCAGAACCACGATGGATAGGCCAAGTCTTATCCATCTCTCTTTTTTATTGCCCTCAATCGCAACCACGATTGAGATGCAGGCCATGAGGGAAGCCATGCTAAGGCCTTCCATGTAGTGGCCGACCAGAAAGCCACTAATAAACAAAGCCACCATTGATATGATTTTCATTTCAATCCTCCTTCAGTTTTTTCCTTTTATCAATCTGGAGGTGAGACTTTTAAAGCGCTTTAGGCCGAAGCCCGCGCTTGAGCGAAAGTTAAGTATCTTTGCAGGGAAGCTCCCTGCGCGATACCGCTCTTTCGGTATATTCGCCTCCAAGTTGATAAAAAGAATTGTCAAAGGTCTTATGCGTTTTGTATCCACAGATTTGGAGAGTCTTTGGTGCTAAAGCTTATGGCCGAAGCCCTGCCTTAGCCAGTTGGTCCAATTATCTTTGGCGAGTAAACCCGCCGCGATACTGTTGCCAACCTTATTGCCCTCCCCTCCAAATCACTAGATATAAATTCACCAAACCAATCTTGGAAAAAACAATTTATTCTCCGTAGCTTACTATCCTCCTTTCTTGCCTGGTCCCTAGCTTTACTAGCGGATTGCGTAGGAGAATAAAAAACGAGGTCCTCTGTTGAGAGAGCACCTTTATTGGATACCAAATAAATTGGCTTTTTCACTTGTCTGCTCTCTCTTTCAAACAAGTGACAAAACATGTAATTTATTAGTTTTTCAACCTAACAAAGCAGTATATATCAAGCAGGGAATACTGTCAAGACCAAGAATGGCTTAGATTAGCCAAAATGGCTAAGGTTAGCCAAAAAATACCCCCTCGGCCTTGGGCCACTCCCCCTTGGCAAGGGGGAGAAATCTTGCTTAAAATATGAAAGATTGCTTCGGTCGTTCCACTTCTGCGGGGCTCCCTCGCAAAGGCAGATAAAAAAAGTTTGGCCTTGTTAAATCCTACTTGAAATAAAAATGGTCTTGAACTAAGTTAATCTTAGAAATCAAACCTTAAGTGTTCTTTTTACATTTTAAAGGTTGAGAAAACCACTAAAGCCATAATAACTGGAGGATGGTATGAAATTCGTGAAGTGTTTAGCGTTTGTCGCGAGCCTTGCATTCTTAGGACTTGCTTGTTCCGAGAAAGTAATTGATCCACAGCCTATTGATTGCGATTTAGCCTGCCAGATTGCCAAGTCGCCTTTCCCAAACGCGGAGGCTGAAAACGTGGCAAGATATCTGGATGGGTGGTTGGTCGCTTCGGAAATAACTTACAAAAAATGTTCAATGGCATTAACCCAGTGGCGGAGACAGTACACGCCAACCGATACTGCCTGGTGCGTCGATATCTCCGAAGGCGGCGGTAACCATTATTATCTTAATCCAACCTCAGTGAAGTTTTTTGATCCAGGCACGCCAGGTAGGTTCGAATGGTATTTTTCCGCCGATTCATTCAATCTGGGTTTCCCCAATGACACTGTCTTAACAGCCGGCCAAACGACTAATAATCCCGTTTGGGATTCGCTAAATAGTCTTTATCGACTAGATAGCCTGCGTATCAAACATTACCCGAAGATGAAAATAGTTTTCATCCGTAACTATTTTCACGGTCGGTTGGATTCCAAAATGCTATGCCAAGCATACGATGTTTTATCTGGGGTTGAAACGTGCATATACCAGCCGGCAATTATCGGTGGCATAAGTAACCTTTACCCAGGTTTGGATTCGAATGGCCTGAAAATCTTAGTGATTATCGGCTGGGGAGATTGCCCGTCTGGATGCATGTACAATGCCTACGTCTATTTTAAACAAAAGTCTGATGGAACCTTTGATTTTCTGGGTAAGTGGATATCAAGTTCTAGCTTGCCTAAACCCCCATGGTGGTCAGAAGCTTTTGCTTTAAGAGAGGCTTGGAGTAATTATTAAGTTTTTCTATAAAACCGACTTCAAAAAAGGAGCCGGTTTTTTAAATTTTAAAAAGGGATCGTGGCGGACCGATCCCTGGAAGCGTTTCTTGTTCATACCCTCTTTTTTGTCGCAAAGAAATATCAATTTTTCAGACAATCCTCCTTTGAAAGGATTTAGTTCATCACTGGTAGAGTGACAGCCTTTTTGTTTATCCGCCATGTTAAAAAGGCTATCTATGAGTAAGCATAGTCCAATCAAGGCAAAAATTAAATAGCTTTATTTTTCCGGCTATTCTGCAGACTATAGATACAGCCGCAATAATCCTGCCGATAAAAGTCATTTTGCCGGCTGATAGCCATGGCCTTTTTAAAGCCGTCACGTTTTTTAAAATCCGCTTCCAGGTATTTTAAGCTATAAAGTTTTGCCAAATGCTTGCCAATTTCGTTAAGTTTCTTGGCATCTTTATGCGGACTGATGGAAAGGTCAGTGCCGAAAACCTCGAAGGAATGGTTTTTGGCATATTCTGCGGTCTTGGCCAGGCGCATTTCATAGCAAAGCCAACAGCGCTTGCCTCGTTCTGGTTCTTGTTCAAAACCTTTGATTTTTGCAAACCAAGCGTCTTGGTCAGGTTTTTCCTCTACAAATGGGATTTTATTAATTTGGCAATATTTCTGGATTTCTAAAAATCGTTTTTCATACTCTTCCAAAGGGTAAATATTTGGATTGTAATAATAGGCAGTCACTTCATAATTATTTTTTAACAAATCCAAAACATAGGCGCCGCAAGTGGCACAACAGACATGGAGAAGTAATTTGGGTTTCATGTTTATTAATATAGTGGATATTAATAATAATGACAAAAAATTTATATTGAAGTTTAACCACCTCTTGGGCAGGAGGTGGAAGCGGAGGAGACTCAAAAGGATTCTCCAATAATGTCGTCTTTGTCGTTATTCATTTCTTAATTCATATACCCTCAGGGGGAACAATTGACAGTGTACCTGTCCACAATTACCCTTAAGGTATACAAAAATGACCTTTGCAAAGGAGTAACTGTGAGTTGGAAGCGATTCTTCTTTGTTGCAAGCCTATTTTGGTCGGCATTCTTTTCTTTGGCCCTCATAGGTTCGCAATTAATCTTCGTCGTGTCACCTCTATCGTCTGGGACACCTCCTTGGTCCGTTGCGATCGGGGTCATGTGTTGGATGGCGCCCCTAAGCGGTGTCACGATTGGAGGAGTTATGACGATCCTCTTTTTCCTCTTCCCCTTTCTGGAAAAACGGTTAAACAAAACACCTCAGCTAGAGTTACCTCTTTGATCTTCTGAAAGCTCGCGAAAGATCGCGAGCTTTTGTTATTGCGAGGGCCGTACTCGGCCAAAAGAAGTCATGTCTCCACCCCCCCCGCCTGCCTCCCGTCCAACCGCTTCGCGCTCGAAACGGGCGGGCCGCCTAATACTCGGTAATGGTGGGCAGGAGTATCGTTATGGTTGTAGGTTTTGGTTAAGAATTCCTCAAGGCCACGCCTCTTTACGATACAGAGATCTATGCCTAAACCTTATAGTCACAACCATTTTTTGAAGTGGGCATTAGGTAGCAGTTGGAACAGCCGAGAGGGTTTTTGTTAAGTAGGCAAGGGGTGAAGCGAAGATTTCGGGTGAGGAAAATCTGACACAGAATTCACTCACGTATTCAGGAAGGTGTTGGGCTGTACTGTGATGATACATTCTACGGATGAAGGCGCGAAGATTACCGAACATGCCTTCAATTTCCGAGGTTAAGCCAAACTCAAATCGTTTGTGGATGTCCCGACGGTGCGTAACGGGCCACCAGTGTTGAATGCCTTGGTATATTGCACCCCCATCGGTCTGTAAGCGGGAACGGGGTTGAATATTTTGGAATAGAAACTGGGCAGCATCCCGTCGATCCACCGAGGACTTAGGCAGGGTCTGGTGGACGATGTTCCGGCTGCCAACCTGCTTGGCCATGAGCAGCGACAAGGAACGAAAGTAGGCTTCGTCCATTTGCACCGTACCCTGCAGAATAGGCTGTATTTCCGGCACCTGGAGGCGGAATGCTTGGAACCATAGGCGGACGGTTTTCTCATTGACGTGACAGAGCTTCTGGGTCTGGAGAACCGGCACAGCCTGAGTCCAACACCACAGCAAGCACCACCAAGTACGAAGAGAAAGCTTCATGCCTTCGAGCCAAGTACCAGAGAACAGTGTGAAGGGAAGCCGACATTGGGCACAGCGGTATCGATCTTCGGAGACATACACCTTCCGGGAATGACACCTGGGACAGAACAGGTTTTTACCAAAGCGAAGACGACGAACAACCTTACGGATCTTGGCTTCCGAGGGAATTTGATGCAGAAGAGAAATCATATGGTTACAGGTTAAGGGTGAGTGTTATTAACCCTAGTCCTGTTCCAACTGCTGGTGAATACCCTTAGAAGTGGGGTTGACAAAGCCCAATAATCATGATATCTTTTAATGTTTTAAAACATCCGTGCACGAAGCATGGAGATTACAACCATCAAGGAGGTTTTATGTACATCCTCACCGATCATGGCGAGGTCGTCCCCGTGAATGACGGGAGTGCCGAGACAATCACTGCTACAATGGTGTCATTGCGGGAGAAGTAATCTTTCAGAAGGGCGCTGATCAGGATGATCACAAAAAGCGCCCTTCTAATTTTCCTGGGTTTATAGATTAAATAATAATTAAGGAATATAATAATTAAATCAATGAAAAATCCAAAAGCCATCACTATTATCGTTACAATTTTCGCCTGTCTGATGATCGGCACAGGAATCTTTGTGTTAAAAAAAGATGCGATACAAGCCAGGTTTTTTTCTGACCAGCCCACTGAATTGCCCCAAGCCATAGATGTTGCTCAATCACAGGCAGAAAATACATCAGACACTGGTCAAGTTTTAGGTGAGAAAGTGAATGTGGCCGCAACCAAACTTCCCAGCCAATTCAATTTAGCCGTGCCTTTTGTCTTGCAAGCCCCAACAGCTAATTGGGATGCAGTACACAATGAAACTTGCGAAGAAGCCGCGGCTTTGACCGTGCATTATTATTGGACCAAGGTTAAGAACCCGACTGCAAGCCAGATTGAAACCCAATTTACTAAATTAATAAAATACCAGAACAAGAAATTTGGCGATTACAAAGATACAACCGCGGCCCAAACCGCGCAATTCATTAAAGATGTTTGGGGTTATAAAAAAGTTGAAGTTTTGCCGATTAAATCCTGGAATGATATCAAAGTCCAGGTTAAAGCTGGCCGGCCGGTTATTTTACCCACGGCTGGCAAATTATTGAAAAATCCCAATTTCAAGAATGGTGGGCCAAAATATCATAACCTAGTTGTCAGGGGCTGGTTGGCTGATGGCCGGATAATTACCAATGATCCAGGCACCCGAAAAGGCAATGGTTATGTTTATAAGCCCCAAATTCTGTGGAATGCCATCCATGACTGGAATAGCGGCGATATTTTGAACGGCAAAAAAGTCATGATAGTGGTATATCCGAATAAATAATTTTTATTATAGGTTAGTCTTTTTATTATTCCCTCTCCTGTTAGGAGAGGGTACGCGCCCGCCCGCCTTCGCAGACGAAGTACGGTGGGCAGGAAGCGAGGGCGAGGTTTCATTGCCTGTTACTGGGAAACTAATTTCTAAACTAAAAAATCCCTCACCCGGCCCCGCGGCCGCGGGGCCACCCTCTCCCAGAGGGAGAGGGGGTTAGAAAAATAATTAATTTCAAGCAAGTTTGATGCTCCTCCTTCGTTGCGACGAGGGATTTTGTTTTAGAATTTTCCAATTAGAGCGTACCAGATGGTCTTGAGTAAGCTCTTGTTTTGTTTTTGCAAACGTAAATGCAACCAATAAAGAATTCCCAAGATTGCGAAGGTTACGACTAAGGAAATTTCCCAATGGCTGACAATAAAACCTTTAAGCTCCAAGGGGTAATAACCAATGCCGAACCAAATGGCTGACCAGAGGATTTCCCCAGCCAATGCCAGCCAGAAAAAATTCCAAAATTTCATTTTTAACATGCCTGCCGCATAATTCACAAAACCCAAGATCCCGGCAAACAAGAAGCGGGTCATAAAGACCAGTCTTTTGCCGCCGCCATGGGAAATGTAATTGTAGGCTTTTTGGTAATTCGGGTCGTGTTCGTCAATATTCAGCCATTTTAAAAAGTGGTGCCTGAACCGGCGGGTCAGGGCATAAGCAATAATATCACCTAATAAAGAAGCAATGGTAATAATACTGATGGCTATAGTCGGGTTGTAATCGCCTTTGGCTGAAGCCATGCCAATGCCAATAGGCAAGAAGCTGGAAGGCAAGCCAGCAATGATATTAGCCAAGACAATCCAGAGGAAAACCACGGGGTAGCCAAAATGCTGGGTCCAAGCCAGAACGTGGACCTGGATAATGTCGCTAACCAAGAAACTGATTACCCAGATGACAAAGAAGACGGTTAAGACTTTAATGACGATAGGCCAATATCTGCCTTTTGGTGCTTGCATTTTGTGCGGATTCCCTGGATTAATTAATAATTTCGAATTTTCCGAAGGTTTGCCGACCTTCGGCCGGGCTTAATTTTCTGTTATAATAATTATAGAGTTTTTAAGGCTTTTTAGCTACATTCATGTTTATTAAGCGCAATTTTACCCTATCTGACGGGGAAACAATTACTTATGGCATTGCTCCGGCCGAAAATCAAAATCGGCCAGTTTTAATATTGCTGCCTGGGCAGAAAAAAATTGAACCAGGCCAGCTTTCCAAGGATTTCATCCCAGAACAATACGAATATTTGCAGGGGAAATTCCAGGTAATCATGTGGAATTACCGTTTTAAAAATTACCCTGGCGAAAAAACCAACGTTTCCAGGATGGTTAAAGACTTGGAAGAGTTCGCTAAAGCTAAAAAAATTGAAAAACTGACAGTTTATGCCTATTCATACGGCGGTTTGATTGGTTTGGAATTTTGCCATATTAACCCAGAAAAAGTTAATGGTATTATCCTTTTAAGCACATTTGCCAGGTTCAGCTTTACCCATTTTGGTTTCAATAAGATGACCTGGAGATTTTTTTTGCATTTAATGGTCGTACCCAGTGCATCTTCTTCGCACATCCGGGAAAGCATGTACTCAGACTTCAGGCAAAAACCCAGTGGTTATCATGGTCCGGCTGGAAAATTTTTGGATTGGATGTGGCACACTGGCTTGGACACGGTCTGGAACCATTTTTGGAGCGAAAGGGTTTGGTCTGCGCTAAAAGCGGACTTACGGCCGATCCTGCCGGAAATTAAAACCCCAGCTTTAATTGTGGCCGGCCGGGCTGATGCATTGTGTCCAGTGGAATGGGCTGAAACTTTGCATAAAGGCTTGTCAAACAGTGAAATGGAAATCTTTGATGATGCGGGCCATTATGCGGTCCGAGTTTGGCCGGACAAATTCAACCAGAGGATCCGCAAATTTTTACAGGAAAGGTTGAGCGTGGTAGATTTTGACCAGGCTCAGGAGGTTAAATTTATACCAGAATTATTGAAATTCTTGAGCATTACCAAAAAAATAACCATGTCATATTTTAATAAGTTCAGGAGCTTGTTCGCTTAATTTTATGAAAATTGGCATTGTCACTGAATCATATTATCCCGCAGTCGGCGGCATTGCCGAACACGTCATAAATCTGGCTAAAGTTTTACGGGAGCGAGGCCATACTGTAAAAATTCTTACCTCCTCATACGGTGAGATGGCTGATGCGCCATTTAACAGCCCGGATGTAATTCGGCTTGGCAAAACTTTTAATTTTCAAAAGAATGGCACGCCCGGGCACATTGCTTATGGCTGGCACTTATCCAAAAAAATCAGAAAGGTTTTAGCCGAAGAAAAGTTTGATCTTTTGCATTATCATGGGCCAGAACAGCCAACCTTACCCATGCTTGCCTTGTTGAATTCTACTACTGTTAATGTCGGGACTTTTCACGCTACCTATGACCGTTCCCTGCCGCTGGGCTTTTTAAGGCCAGTAGTTGCCAAAGCCTTAGCCAAACTTCACGCCAGGATTGTCGTCTCGCCGACTGCCAAAGAATCAATTTCAAAATATTTTTCAGAAGGTGAATACGAAATTGTTCATAACGGCATTGAGGTTGAACGTTTTGCTTCGGGCAAAGCTTTGGAACAATACGCTGATCGGCCAAATATTGTTTTTGTAGGGAATTTTGTCTTGCGCAAGGGCTTTGTAAATTTAATGGAGGCTTTTACGCTTGTCCAAAAATCCATACCTAATGTTAGGTTGATTGCGGTTGGGGACGGGGTGTTGCGGGCTAGGTATGAAAAAAGTTTGGGTGAGGCCGTGGGCAAAGACGTTATTTTCACCGGCCGAGTTTCCACAGAAGAGCTATCGAATTATTATGCCAGTGCAGAAGTTTTCTGTTCGCCTGCAACAGGCAGGGAAAGTTTCGGGATTGTGCATTTGGAAGCCATGGCCGCCGGCCGGCCAGTGGTTGCCACCAATATTGCCGGATATAAATATGTTTTAGAAAACACGGGCGCAGCGCTTCTAGTCAATCCAAATGATATCAAAGGCTTAGCCCAGGCTTTGTTAAGGGTTTTAACTGATAAAAATTTAGCTAATCAAATGAGTGAAGCGGGCAAAAAAACCGTGGAAAAATTCCGCTGGGCAGATATTGGCTCCCAGGTTGAAGCGGTTTATGTAAAAGCCCTGGAAAGGTTTCCGCAAACCTTGCCGGTTGTTCCGGGCTATAGGTGGCTGACTAAATTATTTAATTACAAACCCAAGGTAAAAAAAGCCTTAACCAATGAATGATGTTGCCGGCATATTTTTAGAAGCCTTTAGCCGTTTTGGCTTGTTTGGGCTTTGGTTTATGGTAGCCTTTGAGGCTTTTGAATTTGTGGCCTCAATCCCGATTGGCCCAATTATTATTCTAGTTGGGAGTTTAGCTTCACAAGGCGTAGTTTCGATTGTTGCCTTATGGCTAACGGTTTATTCCGCTGTGGTGGCGGGAGATAATGTAGGTTTTTTAGTCGGCCGGAAATTTGGCCGGCCTATCCTGTATAAATTCGGAACAAAGATAATCAAACAACAGGCTATTGAAAAAGCTGATAAGGCTTTTGTCAAATACGGCACAATTGCCATATTTTTCACCCGGTTTATTTTTGCCACCATAGCCGCGCCCTTGAACGTGATTGCCGGGGCTTCAGGCTTGGCCTGGAAAAAATATTTGCCGGCAGAAATGTCCGGCCAATTGGTCTGGACCAGCATTTATACCTTGGCAGGGTATTTTTTCGGCCGGCAAGTGGAAAAGTTCATCAGGTTAATTGACCAGGCTAATTTAATCGGCGCAGTCTTAGTTTTAACATTAACCCTGATAATTTTTGCATTTTTGGTTTATCGTCCAATTCGGCATCATTTAAGGAATAGCAAAAAATGAGATGTTCATTCCTGAATCATCTTTTTTAAATTTCATCACTAGCTATGGTTATTTTGGCCTCTATGCCATAGTCGCCATTGAAACTTTTGAATTCTTTTTTTCCATTCCGCTTGGCCCGATTTTGGCATTCTTGGGCGGATTAGCAAGACAAGGCGATTTCCATCCATTTTTACTTTGGTTAATTGCCTGGCTCGGCGCCATGACCGGGGATTTGGCCGGGTATTTTCTGGGCTTAAAAGCCGGTCGGCCGATTTTGCATAAATTATCCCGACGCTGGCTTAAACCCGAAAAGTTGGATAAGGCGGAAATGTATTTCAGCAAAAAAGGGGTTTGGGCGGTTTTCTTTGGCAGGTTCATTTTGGCTTCAATAGCGGCAGTGATTAATGTCTTGGCAGGCATTTCCAAAATGCCTTTTTGGAAATTTTGGCTGGCTGAAAGCATTGGCCAGGCCATCTGGGCTGCCAGTTATATTCTATTAGGTTATTATTTTGGTTCGCAATTTATGGACTTGATCCATAATCTTTCAGTAATCTGGTCATTCTGGATTGCGCCATTACTAATTTTAGCTCTGGTTCTAATAGTTTATTTGATTGTCTTAAGGAAAAGGCGGAAAACCAGAAATCCTTAATTTTTTAAAAGTTTCTGCTTAAAGAAAAGCAAGGCCCTTATTAGGAGCCTTGTTGATTAAACTTGTCGAGAAGGAAGGGGCTAAATTAACTCAAGTTGCGTCTTGCAGCATATTGGCAGAACCTGCCCGACTGATTGAAGAATTCGTTTTTGGCGTTTTGCGGCTTAACTTGTCGTAACCGCTTACGGCAAGCGCGGAACTCAGGGTGAGGCCCATGGCTATGGCCAAGATCAATGATGCGCTTATTTTTTTCAAATTCCTTGGATTTTTCTTTGGCATAAATTGTAAAAAATTACTAAGGTAATTATTAATACAATAAGCCAAAGTAAATATTTCATACCCGTGGTTAAGCAGGATTTGCTTAGGTTTTTATTATTTAATCGTTGATTTCAGCATGAACGTCCGCGCCAAATCCGCCTAATAAGGCCCGAATCCCTTCCGCTTCAATGTAATTAGCTTTTTGTTCGCCAATCATCATGATTTCCAAACCATTTTGCAGTTTTAAGTTGTTATTAAGTTTGGTTTCAGGCGTCAATATAACCCTGGTGGTTTGGTTTTGCCTATTGGTCAGTAAAAAGCCGTTGCCATTCAGCTCCGAAACTTCGCCGATGTAAGTTTTCAGGGGTTCATTTTCCGGCAAATTTTTGAACATAGGACCAATTATCGGGATCCTTGTTTCGGTATTTAATTTATGCAGGGAGGTTTGGATTGGCAGGATGACACAGAGCGCGCTAATAATCGCTATTAATAATATCGATGACATTACGGTGTAAAAAAGCGGGAAGCGGTAAGCTTTAGTTTGTTTTTCAACCAAAATTCCCAATAAGATTGTCAATATGATACCGCTGAGCAGCCATAACCATGGCAGGGAGAGTATTAACCTCCTTAAGCCCGAAACCCCAAAGTGGGTTAAGAATAAGCTGCCATTGTAATGCAGGGAATAAAACAAGAAACTAGTATGGAAAAGGATATACAGTGCAATAATGCTTAAAAGCAAAATAATTAACAAGCTTTTCAGGAAAAACTGCCATTTTGGTTTCATGCTTATGTGCTGAGATCGGATTTCTCCCAGCACTTTGTCTTTCATGGATTGGGGTTTATCTTCGGTCATAATTTATAGTCGGAGGGATTGGAATTTTTTTGGAGCATTTTCCGGCCGCGGCTGATGCGCACGCCAACAGTCGAAATGGGCAAATGCAGGATTTCCGCAATGTTTGCGTAATCCAGTTCCTGCAAGTAGAAAAGGATCAAGGGTTCTCGGTATTTTGGCGGCAACATATTTAAAGATTTGTCTAATAGTTCCCGGACTTCTTTTTTTTCCAAATCCCGGTCCGGTCTTTCTGGGGTAATGGGGTGGGGGAAAAGCACGTCTGGATCAAAGAAAGGCAGGGGATCACGGGAACGTTTTTTTAAAGCATTGATATAGGCATTATGGGCAATCCGGTATATCCAAGGGGAAAAACGCTTGTCTAAGTCAAAACTTTTCAAATTTTTATAGACGCTGATGAAAACTTCTTGGACAATGTCTTCAATGCCTTCAGGACTGGATAAAAACCTCCAGCCATAACGTTTAAGTTTTTCTTCATAGCGTTGGACCAGAATGCCAAAATCATCCAGCCTGCCGGCAAGGATCTCTTTAACCACCTGTTCGTCGGTTTTTTCAAGATTGCCTTCCATGACCAAAGCATACAATTTAATACATGGAATTTGCAAGCATTATTACATTATCGACTCTGTAAATGGCTTGACAAATTACAAAAGTTAATTTACAGTTGCTTATTGAAACATCGTTAATTCACAATCAAAAATAAGGAAGGTTGTAGTGCGATTGAAAACTGCTTTACGGAACTTGCCGGAATATACCATCTCTTTTACTTTAATGGTTCTGGCCATAGTCGTTCTGGATTTTTTCATATCGAAATACACTTTCAGTGAGCAAATCTTGCCCATTTTTTGGCATCTGGCCATTGTAATTTTTGCGGTATCAAGCCTGATGTTTTTTGGTCTCTTTGCGGACTTCAGGTTAATCGACTTTTTTAGACCAAGGAAAAAGCTGGCCCAAAAGCTTCTCGCCTTAATCCCGATTATCTTGGGGATGATAATCGTAATCAAAATAAATTTAACGGGATTAATGCAGTTTATCCCCCCGCAGAGTGTTATGGATTACGGCGAATTGATTTTTGCAATGGTCCAGTTTCTTGTCTTCATCCTAGTCCTTAAAATGATTGCAAACGCAATCAACCTCACCCTGCTTTTTGTGCTTTCTGCAATTCTTACACCGAATAATTTTATGGAGTACGCAAAAGAGGGCGTTGCAGGGCTAAAGCGGTATAACTGATCTTTTCAAGGTTATAAACCGGAGCGTCATTAAGCGCCCCGGTTTTTCTTATTTTTATAAAAGAAAAACCGCCTCAACCTTTAAGGTATATTGGCGGTTATTCACCAAAAATGAATCATTTTTTACTTCGTTTTTTGGGGGCATCACTGAAAAGGACCGAATTGAAAGCTATTTCCGGGAACTCCTTAAGATAAACATTAGTGCGGGATTGATCCACATCAGTGACTGAAACAGTGTAAGTCTTGCCGACCTCAAGGTGCTCTTTGGCAAGTTTTTGGTCTGACGGATAGCCTGCTTTTGGATTTGAAAAAACAACTTTTGCCCCAGGCTTTGCGTGAATGTTCATGCTATCCATTGGTCAATCCTCCTTTTTATGTTTTTTTAGGAACTGTCTGACAATTTACAAGATTTCGAATTAGCTTAGTAAAAGGTTTTTTCTTTGTCAAGGTGAATTATTCAGCACCTCGGTTTTTCTTTACAAGCATAAATAAGTGTGGTTAGATTGGTGAAAGAAGTTCTTTGTCAACCAGTTTGCCTTGTAAAATCAGGGTAAATTTTGAATCAACCACCAACCCAATGCTGAATGCGTGTCCAAAGCTTACTAAGGGATGAATGCATGGCAGAAGGAGGAAAGATGTCAAGGTTTTATAATCAACCAGCAGTATTTGTACCAGTAGAGTTTACTCCACACACAAAATTGTTTGATGAATCGTGTGATGTTTATGTTAACCACCATACGATTATTCAGCCTAACGAAGGACGGCATAGTGAACTGCCAGTTTTTATACCCTCAAAATACCCCGCCACACTACGCATTGCCAAGTTAGATCAATTATCTTTAACTTGCTCAGTAGATGGGGTTTTGTTTGATAAAAACAAGATCAAGCGAGGCTTTTTCTGGAAAAAGCAGGAAATGATACACCATGCTTTAAGCCTATGGATAATCAGCGGGTATTTTGGTGTTGATGACAAGACCGTCAATACCTATTTTACCAAATTCAGGCTAGACGGAAGCGAAGACATAATAGAAGCAGCTTGTTTTCCACTTGGCATTGAATATGATGGTCATCCCGTGTTACTTGCATTAGTGTCAAAAATGCATCTTGAACAACACGTGATCATTGGCCTAAGAGACCTGTTAAATCAAACCTATAAAGTAACCCTCAATGCTTCCCGGGAGATTGCCTCTATCAAAGGTTTTCGCAACTTACTTGATTATTGATCATACTGGCCTCTCCAAACCCTTGGAGAGGCCTTTTGTTAATCGGGGATGGCAGGTTTGAAATATTTGATCCCGCACCACTTTCCAAAAATAAACTTGAAATTAATTGAGGATATTTTTTGTAATAAATATCTATATATTTAAATAATGTTTTTATGGAAAGCGGTGCGGGATGTACAGTTAACAGTCAAGGGTAACACTTTGGAGTAGTTTTTCCTGTGGGGTTAAACCATTAAGGGACAAATGGATTCTTTTAAAGTTGTAATAGTAAAGCCACTCATAAGGCGTCTGCCAAACTCGTTTAGGGTTTTGGTAGTAATCATCATCAATAGTCTTGTGAACCCTTTCCACATTGGCGTTCCACCAAGGTGATTTCTTGGGAATAAAGTAATGCGGGATATTGTTGGCAGTCAGCCAAAGGTGGAATTCACCCCTAAACTCGCCGCCATTGTCAGTCTGGACAGAGGCGATCTTAAAGCCAAAATACCTTTGGGCATATTTGAATGCTTCAATAGCGTTTCGGCTAGTTCTATTTGGAAAGACCGTAAAATGGTGCTTTTTGGTAAAAGGGTCAAAGACTGAGAATTGGAATTCCCTTTTGCCGTTTGGATAAACATACTTAACATCCATTTGCACGCCTTGGCCTGGTTTTTCAACCTTTAAAGCCTGCGTCATAGGCTCATACCAAGGCAACTTCTTTTGGGGTTTCCTAATCAATCTTTTCCTTTGGTAATAACGGTAAATGATAGTTGAGGAAATATCCAAACCTAAACTCTTCTTAACTAGAAGCTTCATTTTTAAAGGTCCGTAATTTGAAATTAGCTTGTGATGTTCGATAAAGACTTTAAGTTCATAGGTTAATTTCAAATTAGGCTGATTCTTAGCCGGGTAGTATCTGTTACCCCTTTGGCCAAAATCCCTGGTCAGCCATTTGTAGTAGCACTTCCTGGAAATGCCAAATATCCTGCAGACTTCCTTAACGGATTTGCGGTATTTATTTACCTGCAAATACCACTTAGCCCTTTGAGAATGGTCATATTTGGGGGTTTGCATATAGGTCATATGGTTAAGAGTTAACAGGTGTCACCCCAGAACCATACCAAGTGTCACCTCTAGGTGTTAACTGTAGACGGGATTGACAGTTTTTAGGGGTAATATTATTATGAATTAGCACTCTTTAAGTTAGAGTGCTAAACAGTAAAATACCCTATGTTAAGCCGGAAAGAACAACTTTTCAAAACTATTGTCAGGCAACACATTGCCCTGGGTGAACCCGTAGGCAGTAAATTCTTGGTGGATAAGGCGCATTTTGACATATCCCCAGCCACTTGCCGCAATGACATGGCAGAACTGGAAAATGAAGGCTATTTGACCCACCCCCACACTTCAGCCGGCCGGGTGCCTACGGAAAAAGGCTGGCGCTGGTATTTGCAGACTTTTATGGAAGAAATGCCAATTGCTAAAAAAAACCAAGAAGCCATTACTAAAGCCATGGACTCTGAAGTTGGCGAACAGGGCATCAAGCAAGTCGCCAAAGTCTTGGCCGAGCTTTCCAAGCAAACCGCGATTGTCGGGTTTTCGGCTGATGATATGTATTACACAGGGCTCTCCAACCTTTTTGCCAAACCTGAATTCAATGAATTGGATTTGCTCCAACATCTTTCCGAAGTGGTTGACCATTTAGACCAAGTTATGCGCAAATTTTTCAAATCCAGCCAAGCCGAAGTGGAAGTCTTGATCGGCAAGGACAATCCTATTGACGAACATTGTAGTCTCTTGGTCACCCGTTTGGAAAACAAAACCGGAACCTTAGTGGCTTTGCTGGGGCCTATGCGCATGGATTATGACCGGTTATTGCCTTTAATAAAATTCACCCGCACGATAATTTAAAAAATATGGCAGATGAAAATACTAAGATTGAAGAATCCGCAGAAAAAGTTAAGGTCGATTTAGAAAGGCTGCAAAAGTTGAATGAAGAATATTTGGACGGCTGGAAACGGGCCAAAGCGGATTACATAAATTTCAAGCGTGAATCGGAAAAGGAAAAAATGCAGATTGTGCAATTTGCCAATGCCGGTTTGCTCCTGGAATTAATGCCTATTGTCGACAATATCAAAACCGCACTCAAGCATGTGCCAGAAGAAAACCAGAAAGCCGAATGGGTTAAAGGCTTTGAACACATTTTGAAACAATTTTTGAATGTTTTGAAGGAAATGGGCGTGGAACAAATTCCGGCTAGGGGCGAAAAGTTTGACCCGGAAAAGCATGACGCCGTCAGTAAAGAAAAAAAAGAGGGGACTGAACCCGGAATCATTTTGGAGGAAATTGCTACGGGTTATACCTTGCAAGGCAAAGTCATCAAGCATTCCAAGGTTAAAGTCAGCGAATAATCCCCCTACATACCGCCTCTCCTATATAGGAGAGGATGGCCCCGCGGCCGCGGGGCCAGGTGAGGTGGACGAATAAACAAATTCCTTATTTCCGAATTCCCTCCCGCCTGCCTTCGCCGGAGCGAAGTACGGCGGGCAGGCACCCCGACCCTCTCCTAGATGGAGAGGGGATAAAAACTTAATAATTAGTCATTAATTAAAAGGAGAATAAATTTATGCCAATTATAAAATGGACACCAGCTGGAAATATGTTCGATGATATGGACCATATGATGGAAGACGCTTGGTTACCAGTCATGCGCTCCCACTTTGCCCCGGCCGTGGATGTTTATGAAGAAAAAGATAATGTGGTGGCGGAAATGCCTTTGGCTGGCATGGATCCAGAAAAAGTGGAAATTACCGTGGAAGACAATGTCTTGACCGTGGCAGGCAAAAATGAGCACAAGAGTGAAGTTGATGAAAAGAATTATTACCGCAAAGAAGTCCGCTATGGCGCTTTCAGCCGTTCCGTGGCCCTGCCCAAGGCAGTCAAAGGCGAACAAGCCGAAGCCACTTTTGATAAAGGTATTTTGAAAATCGTCATGCCCAAGGCCGAAGAGGCGAAGCCAAAGACCATCAAGGTCAAGGCGAAATAATCACATTACCTCCTCTCCTATATAGGAGAGGATGCCCACAGGGCAGGTGAGGTGGGCGAATAAACTTATTCTTAATTTTCCAAGTAACCCTCACCCCCGCTTCGCGTACCCTCTCCCAGAGGGAGAGGGGGTAAAAATGCAAAGGATTACCACTTCTTTGCACTTCAGCCCACCCTCTGTCATTCCGACCGAAGCCCCGCTTGGCGGGGCGTAGTGGACCTGCCCGCCGAACTGGCAAGGCAGGTGGGGGAATCTCATATGATGCAGTCGAGATCCCTCGGCTAAGCTCGGGATGACAAAAGAAAGAAATTGACTTCGCGGAGTTTATCCCGCTTATCGGCGGGAGTCGCTCGCAATGACAGATAGTAACTAATCAAACTCTAGAAACAATATGCCCCAATTCGCTTTACCAAATTTTTCACCAAACCAAAACGGCAAACCCGACAGCTTGCGCATGGATGGGCATTGCCCGAATTGCGGCAATCTCTTTGACTTCCGCAAGACCCAAGTCTTGGCTGAAGAATCAGGTTCCACCTTGCTGTATTTGAAATGCTCCAATTGCGGTATGGCCGCCGTGGCCACTATGACCATGTCACCCCAAGGCTTGCTCTTCCGCGGCATGATCACGGACCTTACCCCTCAGGATATTTTGAAATTCAAGGATGCCAATGATATAGACAGCGAAGATATCATGACCCTCCACCAAAATTTAAATTCTAATTCTTTAACTAATTAATTTTTTAATAAACATATGCCAAAGATACTCGGAATCGATTTAGGGACAACCAACTCTTGCATGGCCGTCATTGAAGGCGGCGAACCCAAGGTGTTGGAAAATAAAGAAGGCAATCGTACTACGCCCTCTGTTGTTGCGGTTTCCAAAACCGGCGAAAGGTTAGTCGGCCAAGTGGCCAAGCGCCAAGCCGTGGTTAACCCGGAAAACACTTTGTATTCCATCAAACGCCTTATTGGCCGAAGATGGGATGATGAAGAAATCCAAAGGGATTTGAAAGTCCTACCCTTCAAAATGGTCCAAGCTGGCGTGGGCGTGAAAATCATCATGTCTGGCAAGGAATATACCCCGCAAGAAGTTTCCGCCATGATTTTGCAGAAAATGAAAGAAGATGCGGAAACCAAATTGGGTGAAAAAATTGAAGAAGCCGTGATCACGGTCCCAGCATATTTTGACGATAGCCAAAGACAAGCCACCAAAGACGCGGGTGAAATCGCAGGGCTAAAAGTCCGCCGCATAATCAATGAACCCACAGCTGCGGCTTTAGCCTATGGTTTTAATAAGAAGAAGGATGAAAAAATCGCAGTCTATGATTTGGGCGGCGGCACTTTTGATATTTCCATCTTGGAAGTCAGCAATGACACGGTGGAAGTGAAAGCCACTAATGGCGACACCCACTTAGGCGGTGATGATTTTGACCAAAGGATTATCCATTGGATAATTGATGAATTTAAAAAAGACCAAGGCATTGATCTTTCCAAAGACCAAATGGCTTTGCAGCGCCTGAAAGAATCCGCGGAAAAAGCCAAGCATGAACTTTCCACCACCACGGAAACGGAAATCAACCAGCCTTTCATTACCACAGACGCTTCGGGTCCCAAACATTTGGTTTTGAAAATGTCCAGATCCAAATTGGAACAATTAGTCGGCGATTTAGTCGAGAAGACTTTAGAACCAACCAAAAAAGCTTTGGATGACGCGGGCTTGAAAACTTCAGACATCAACGAAGTGGTCATGGTTGGCGGTATGACCCGCATGCCTTTGGTCCAAGCCACAGTTGAAAAATTCTTTGGTAAAAAGCCTCACTTGGGTGTTAACCCGGATGAAGTGGTAGCCATTGGCGCGGCCGTCCAAGCCGGAGTTTTGCAAGGCGAAGTTAGGGATGTCTTATTGCTGGATGTCACGCCATTATCTTTGGGCTTGGAAACTTTAGGCAGTGTCATGACACCTTTGATCGAACGCAACACCACTATTCCAACATCCAAATCCCAAGTCTTTTCCACGGCCGCTGATAACCAAACCAGCGTGGAAATCCACGTGCTCCAAGGCGAAAGGCCCATGGCCAATGACAACAAGTCTTTGGGCCGCTTTATCCTTTCTGGCATTCCGCCAGCGCCCCGCGGCGTGCCGCAAGTGGAAGTGACTTTTGACATTGATGCCAACGGCATTTTGAATGTCAAAGCCAAAGATAAAGCCACCAGCAAAGAGCAAAGCATTACCATTACCGCTTCCACGGGTCTTTCCAAAGACGAAGTGGAAAGGATGAAGCAGGAAGCCCAGGCCAATGCCGAAGTGGACAAGAAGAAAAAGGAATTGATTGACACCCGCAACCTGGCCGAGAACTTGGTCTTTACCGCGGAAAAATCCCTGAAAGACGCAGGCGACAAAGTCCCCAAGGACGTGAAAAAAGAAATTGAGGAAAAGATTGAAGCCGTGAAAAAGGTTAAGGACAGTGATGACAAAGACGCCATTAAAAAAGCTTCTGATGACTTAGGTCAGACTATCCAGAAGATTGGGCAGGCGATGTATAAGGACCAACAACCACCTCAAGGAACCCCCTCGGCAAGCTCGGGGCCTGCGGCAGGAGCGAATGGCGAAGAGCCTAAAAATGATAAAGGTCCAGTGGATGCGGCTTATACTGAAGTTAAGAAGTAACAAAATGGCTAGAATTCCTTTTAATGCAGAACAACACCCCCATCCAAGTAGACTGGATGCAATTGACTCGATACGAATTCACCCGAGGAGCTATGGCGTATTGAATGCTGGTCAGCATTCTTTGAAGACCAAACCCAGCATTCAAGTACACATTCTTTCGGACCAAGTGGGTAATCGAGGGGTTGATTATAAGGAGGTTATGCTTGGGAGTCCGGAAAAGTTCACATTAACCTACAGAATTGAAAACAGGACTGACGCTATAGCTTTCGCATATATTACTAAGGAAAATGGTGACAGAGCGGCAGGTGCCAAGCATGAGGAGGTTAAGAAATAATTAATTTTTGCCCTAGGGAAACCCAGGAAAAGCTTATGGAAGAATTACCAAAAGACCAACCAAATGTGTCAATATCCCCAAACGTTACAAATGGTACTGCTTATCCGAAACCTGTTGATCTAATTTTTGAAGAATCCGAGAAGCAATTTCTTTCAAGATTACGAAATCTTGGTGTAATTCCAGATGACTTAGTTGCATTGCAAGAAGTCCGACCCGAAGCATTGGATATTCATGAACGTGAACTTTTAAGCCAGTTAACTGATGTTGAGCAAGAAATTTTTAAGCAGTCTTTACTGGCTTATGGTTGGTTGTCTTACACTTTGGCAACCATGGGCTTGATGAGGGTGCTCGAGAGTTGTGTAGAGCTATTATTTAACAAAGAACAAATTGAGAATCCGAAGCGACCTAACCCACCTAATCAGGCAGACCCTGAAATTTGCAAAAAATGCGAAATTTGCCAAACGTATTTTTCAGGACTAAAGGCAAAGATTGAAAAATTATCAGAACAAACAAAAAATGAACAAGTAAAAAATTACCTATTACCAGTTATCGAGTTTTTAAAACGACTTGGGCAATCTAAAAAACATATAAATTCTGAACTAGCTGATAAAACTGTGGCCCGTCAATTAATAGCTTCAATAATCTCATTATTAAAAAGTATAAAAAATGAAACCTGATCAAATTTCAATTAAGATTGATGATGCAACCATGAAAGGCGTTTATGCCAATATGATGAGCGTTTCCCATTCCAAAGAGGAATTTCTCTTGGATTTTTTGAATATCTACCCCTTACAACAAGCGGGGATTGCCACCTCTCGGGTAATTGTCTCGCCTGGGCATATGAAAAGGATAGTGAATGCCCTGCAGGACAATTTGAAAAAATACGAAGGCAGTTTTGGTAAAATTCAAGAAGCTGATGCGCCCACCAGCGGGGAAGTTGGTTTCCAGGGTTAATAATAATTTAAAACATTTTATATGAAGAACAAATTAAATTCTCAACTAAAGAAGAAAATGTTGAGGTATATAAGGTACGACAGATTTTTACGCGAGTATCGAAATCAATTCATTTCCAGTTTTAAGAACGGTATAAAAACTCAAACCGCAAAAAAATTATTAACTAGCGATGAATTAACTAGAATTTCAGTCATGAATAAGCATTTAAAGAAATTAGAGCAACAGTATATAATTTCTGTTCGTAAATTTATATTTTAATTATCTAATTTTATGACTTGCCAAAACTGCGGGCATTTAAATCAAGAAGATGCAAAATTTTGTATAAATTGCGGAAAAGTATTAGTAAAATCTATCGAACAAAAAGTAAATGCACAAACAGTGGTAACAGTTAATGATAGTAAGAACAAAAAAGTAAAAAAGAAACATTATGGTCAACTGGCGTTTATTTTTATTGTTTTTGCAACATTAATGCAGAATTCAACACCGGAACCGGACACCACAGGAAGGATTACTTTTTTTGTAATCCAAATATTATTAGCATTTTTTGGTATGTATTTCTTGGTACGTTGGATAATGTATTTATTTAAGAAAAAAGATTCAAAGAAATAGAAAAGTTTTATTTCCTCCGCTTCCACCTTTACCTGCCGATGAGGCAGGTCCCGCCCGCCTCGCTCCGTGAAACGGAGCAGGTCGCCCACGGGGTGGGGTTTTTAGCAAAAAGATAAACCAGCACCTTGTGCTGGTTTGTAGATTTTGATAAGTCGACTTAATGTGCCTGGCAGAGCGAAAGGCTTTGTTTTAGTTTTGCAACATCACCCTCAGTACCCCCGACAATTTCATAAATTACAGTACTGGTTGCTTGTTCTGTTTGTACAAGCCGTACGGGTAAAGGGGTAAGAGCATTTAATGACCCAACTGTTAGTTTAACTAACTTGTCCCATTCTTCGGGGGTTTCGACGTCACTTGAGTTCAATTGAGCGATCATTTTCATTATCTCTTCTCCTGTGTTTTCGTTTTATTTGACTTGATGTTAATTCGAAGTCTTTACCCTGTCAATCCTCCTCCGCTTCCACCTTAGGTAGGCGAGGGGTTTTTAGATTTGACATTTATAACTACCGATTGTAAAGTATTCCATTAAACATAAAAATAATTAGCTGTGGAGGTTTACAATGCAATTTAGGTTTTACACTGAACAAGACTACGAAACCGTAGCGGGATTCTTCAAACAATCTGGCCAGTATGATCCAACTTGGGATACGGCCGAGAACCTTAAGGAAAAGATTACCCGGTTTCCGACCTCAATCATTGTTTGCATAGAGGGCGGCGAGGTAGTGGCAAGCGTCTTTACCATGGAAGACGGCTGGGGGACTTTCATTTATCGACTAGTTGTTCGGCCAGACATGCAAAAACAGGGCATAGGCAGGGCGCTGATGGCATTCGCGGAAATGACCTTGAAGCAAAAAGGCAAGAAAGAAGTCGCGATATTTGTCCATGACACCCGCCAAGACCTGCTCGAGTGGTATGCGGACCAGGGTTATCTTTTTGATGACCCCAAGAGCTACCGCTCATTGTTCAAAAAACTTTAAATTGATTTGGGCGACCCTTATCCGGCCGCCCTTTTTTGTATTTCTTTTCCACTTTCACCTTCTCCTTGCCTCGTCCGCGGGGTATGGTTTTGAGAATATGGTAAAATAAAAATATGAAAGTTATTCTTTACATGGCAATTACCGCGAATGGCATGATCGCGAAACGCAATAATGACACGAGTTGGGTTTCCAAGGAGGAATGGAAAAGTTACAACGCAACCGTACTTCACGCGGGCTGTTTGGTCGTAGGCCGAAAAACCTATGACATCATGGTAAAGGAAGGTGAGTTTGCGAAGTTGAAAGAGGTCTTTGTCGTGGTTGTTAGCCATCAGGAAGTTGAAATGGTGGACCCGCTGCATCAGGTGGCTCATACACCACAAGAGGCATTGCAATTGCTTAAAGATTATCCAGAGGTTATTATTGGCGGTGGCGGGAACATAAATAGTGAGTTTTTGAAAGAGAAGCTCGTTGACGAAATGTATTTAGATATTGAACCGAAACTTATTGGCAAAGGTATTCGATTATTTGAAAATCTTGATTTGGATTTTAATTTGGTTCTTCTTGATACAAAAGCCATTTCACCAAATGTGGTTCAGTTGCATTATAAAGTGATTAAGTCGGTTTCGTAATTCTTCGCTTCCCCCTTCCTACGCCCGCGGGGTGGGATTTTGGATAAATGAATACATCCTCTCCTATATAGGAGAGGATGGCCGAAGGCCAGGTGAGGTTCACAAAAAACTAATTTCAAACTTTCCGAGTTCCCTCACTCGCCTACGGCACCCTCTCCCAGA